>PDWI01000546.1_pt1 | contig 61112 bp, 53 predicted proteins | sample 1430891 | NCBI WGS metagenome assembly PDWI01 (sample SAMN01162508, study PRJNA174530) | Oral metagenome, whole genome shotgun sequencing project. | biome: Marine environment; feature: Marine mammal; material: Swab sample of the gingival sulcus; isolation source: swab sample of gingival sulcus... | reverse complement strand
GAAGAATTTCAAGAAGAGATATGAATGATAATGAATTGTATGTTTCAAAATATGTGAAGAATTTTTATAAACAATCGCTTTTATTTAGAATGTCTCTTCCTCATCAAGGACTTTTTGTTCATATGAAGTATTTTAAGACATATGGTTTGTTTGATGAGAAAAATATATTTTGCATGGATTATGAGCATTTGCTTAGATCTTACAAAGATTTTCCAAAACTTATTACAAAAGATTTAGTTGTAGCAAGGTGGAGAGCAGATGGATTAGGCAATAATAAGACATTGCAAATATATGAAGAGTATGATAAAATTAAACGACAAAATAAAGTAGCAAATGAATTTGTTTTGGAAGTTGTTAAATACTGGATTTTGTTTAAATATTATGCAAAAGAAATATTTACAAGCTCGGCATTGTTTAATATTGCTAAATATATATATAAAAATAATGAAGGCCTAGACATTGTTAAGCATCTTTTTGTTGGCTTATCATTTCAGATTTTTAAGCGAATTTCAAAAAGTATAATTTCAAAGCAAATATTTAATGGTAAATATATTTTTATGTATCCAGATTGTAATGTTTCTACTATGTATGCTTATGCGGATATTCCAGATAAAAAAGAAATTTTACTATTAAGAGGTTTGGTAAAAAATAAAGAGTGCATTTTTTTTGATATAGGCGCAAATATAGGTTCTTATAGTGTATGTATGATGGATTTATGCAAAAATATAATAGCATTTGAACCTCATCCATATACAAATCAAAGATGTAAAATGAATTTTTTATTAAATGGTGTTGATGAAAATAGAGTTAAGCAAATAGCACTTTCAAATGAAAATGGTTTGGTAAGTTTTTCAGATTATGGCTCTAGCTCCACAATAAATCATATAACAGATGATAAAAATGCAATAGAAGTCCAAGCTGTTACATTGGATGATTTTATAAAAAGAAATAATTTTTTAAAAAATAGCGAATATATTGTAAAAATAGATGTTGAAGGATTTGAAAAACAAGTATTTGAAGGAGGTAAATATTTTTTTATAAATTATAATATCAAGGGAATAGTTTTTGAGTGTTTTTCGCAACATGATGTTTTCGGTATATTAAAAGAATATGGATACAAAAATATTAGAAAGATAAGTGAGAATAATTATATTGCAACAAAGAATTAACTATATAGACAATTTAAAAGCTTTTGGCATTTTCACTGTTGTTTTAGGACATATGGCATCACCGCTTAGTACTTTTATTTATTCATTTCATATGCCTTTATTTTTTGTAATATCTGGTTTTTTTATTAAAACTCATTTAGACATAAAAGAATTTATAAAAAGAGATTTTAAAAGGTATATGGTTGTTTATTTTGTATTTAGCACTATTGGGGTTTTAGTGGAGACATTGAAGCGTTTTGTGCTCCATAGGCAAGCTTTGGATTATTTGTATGAATTTAAAGGAATTTTTTATTATATGGATTTTTTACATCTTTCGCATACATACGCCTTTATTTTATGGTTTTTGCCAACTTTATTTTTTTCAAGACTTTTGCTCATACTTATAGTGAGTAAGGTAAAAAATATATTTATCGAGCTTTTAATTGTGTGTATTTTTTTTATTACTAGTTTTTATGTTGACTTACCATTTGCTATAGATAATGCCTTAAATGCTTTATTGTTTGTTTTTGTAGGTTATGTGTATTTTAATTATTTTAAGGATAAAAATATTATTTTAATCTTAATTCCTACCTTAATATCTTTATATTATTTATATGGCATACCAATTTTAAATATGGCTTTAAAAAAATATCAATCTTTGTTTGTGAATATTATTTGGGCTTTATGTGTTATTGGTATAATAATATTTTTATTTAAAAATATTAATTTTAAAAATAAAATAATATCTTTATGGGGAATGGAGACAATGTTTATTTTTATAATACATCCATATATCAACAACATTACTTATGTGGTTTTAAAGAAAATCAATTTTAATATTTGGTATATTGAGCTTTTTATATCTTTATTTTTATTACAATGCCTTTTATTTGTAAAAGTTAAGTTTAATCATAAGGGTATATTTAAGTATGTATGATTATATTATTATTACACATATTCCAGCTTTTTATAAGGTAAACCTGTATAATGAATTGGCAAAAAAGTTAAATATATTTGTTATTTTTCTTTCATCGGATACAGTTCAAAAGCGTTCAAGTGATTTTATATCTTATAAAAAAGCAAATTTCAAATATAAGATTTTGTATGATGGAGATTTTCAAGATAGAAATGTGTTAAAAAATATTATTATTTTAACAAAATTTTTAAAAAATATTTCTTATAAGCAAATATTAGTTAGTGGTTGGGATTTATTAGAGTTTTGGTATTTAGTATTTTTGAATAAAAAAGATAAAAATATACTTGCTTTAGAATCAACTATATATGAAAGTGCTACAAATGGAACGAAAGGGTTTATAAAAAAAATATTTTTAAGTCGTATTAAGTCTGTTTTTGCCTCAGGAAAACTTCATGAAAAGCTTTTGAAAGCTCTTAAATTTAACGGGGATATTAAAATAACAAAGGGGGTTGGAATTATAAATAAGCCAAGCTTTAAGCTTGAGAATAAAAAATATGAAAAAAGATTTTTGTTTATAGGTAGATTATCTAGCGAAAAAAATATAAAAGAATTGGTTAAAATTTTTAACTCTTTGCCAGAATGTTTTTTGACCGTGATTGGCATAGGGGAATTAATCCAAGAATTTCAAAAAAATTCTAATGCAAATATAAATTTTGTTGGAATGGTTCAAAATTCTAAACTAAAAGATTACTTTTTGAAAAATGATATTTTTATTTTACCAAGTGTAAGCGAAACATGGGGGCTTGTAGTGGAAGAGGCTTTATATTTTGGCTTGCCTGTTTTAGTAAGTGAGAAATGCGGAGTAAGTGAGTTGGTAAAAGATGGTATTAATGGATATATTATTGATGCTAATAATATTACAAATCTAAATGAAGTCATTGCAAAAATAGATAGTAATACTTATAAAAAACTTGTAAATGGTGTTAAAGAGTTTTGTATTGATAGTAAAGATTTAGAACAAATTAAAGCATATTGCATCTAATGAAAATTTTAATAGTTCACAATAGGTATCAAACAAACAATATCGGGGGAGAAGATATAGTATATGAAAATGAATTAAAATCTTTACAAAAAATACTAGGAAATGAGAATGTTTTTTCTTACGAAGTTTGCAATGATGATATAAATAAAATTGGACTTATTTTTAATATATGGTTTTGTAAAAAACATTATCAAAATATAAAAGATATGGTCAAAAATAATAACATAGACATAGTGCATGTTCATAATTTTTTTCCACTTTTAACACCAAGTGTATTTAAGGGTGCAAAAGATGCGGGTGCAACAGTAGTTCACACTCTTCATAGTTATAGAATTTGGTGTATTGGTGGAATATTATATAGGGATAAATTTGGTATATGTGAGCATTGTGTCAAAAAAAAATCTCTTAAAGGTGTTTTTAGTAAATGCTTTAGAAAATCTTTTTTACAAAGCTTATTGGCTCAATTGTCATTTTGGTATTACAGGATTTTTAGATTGTTTGAGAATATAGATTATTTTTTTGTTCTTACAGATTTTCAAAAACAAAAGGTAAAAGAATTTGGTATAAAAAAAGAAAAAATAATTTTAAAACCAAATAGTCTAAATGTAGATTTTAGCACCAAAAATGAAAAGAAAAATTATATCTATGTAGGGAGATTGGAAGAATCTAAGGGTATATGTAAATTGCTAGATATTTGGATAAGGCTAGATGAAAAGTTTATATTAACCATTGTGGGAAGCGGAGAAGAGGAAATAATATTAAAAAAGAAGTATGGCAGAAAAAATATAATTTTTAAAGGAAAATGCACAAGGGAAGAGACTTTGTATTGTATATCAAAAGCTAAATATCTTATACAAGCCTCTTTGTTGTATGAGACCTTTGGTTTAACTATTATAGAGGCTATGGGACATGGAGTACCAGTAATTGGACTTGATATTGGAACAAGAAAGGATTTTATAAAAGATAATATTAACGGTTTTTTATGTAAAGAGAGTGAGTTGGAAAATACTATAAAAAAATCATTTTATAGTAAAGATTATGAATATTTAAGTGAAAATGCTATAAAAACTGCAAAGTTTTATGAAAATAATTATATAATATCCAAACAAATTGAAATTTATAAGAATATTTTAGGTCAAAATGAAAGTGTCAATCATAACAGTAGTTTATAATGGTGCAGATACCATTGAGTGTGCTATAAAATCGGTTCTTAGCCAAACATATAAAGATATAGAATATATCATAATAGATGGTTTAAGCACTGATAATACTATGCAAATCGTAAAAAAATATGAAAAAAATATAGCAAAAGTGATTAGTGAATCAGATAAGGGTTTGTATGATGCCATGAACAAAGGTATTAAGCTTGCAAGTGGAGATGTGATAGGGATATTAAATAGTGATGATTTTTATATGAATGAATTTGTTATAAGTGATATTGTAAAAGAGTTCAAAAGAGTAAAAAAAGATATTGTTTATGCAGATCTTGTGTATGCTAAACCCGATGATTTGCAAAAGGTGGTAAGGTATTATGACAGTGGCTATTTTGCCCCTAAAAAGTTAGCATATGGGTGGATGCCAGCCCATCCTACTTTATTTGTAAAAAAAAGTATTTATGAAAAGTATGGAGCCTATAAGATTGATTATAAAATTGCTGCTGATTATGAGATAGTTGTAAGATTTTTGTCAAAATATAATCTTAGTTATTCTTATCTAAAAAAAGCAATAGTCAAAATGAGAGTTGGGGGCATTAGCACAAGGGGACTAAAAAGTTTTTATGTTTTAAATAAGGAAATTATTAGAGCTTGCAGGGAAAATGAGGTATATACAAATTGGTTTATGGTGCTTTTAAAATACCCACAAAAAATATTGGGATTATTGAAAAAAAATGTGTAAAAAAATATTGCTAACTGGAGCTAGAGGTTTTGTTGGAAGTTATTTTTTGACAAACTATAAAGATATTTTCAAGATAAAAACTTTTTCATTTATAAAAGATGATATTGATGAGTTGAAATTAAACGGTATTGATGCAATTGTTCATTTATCGGCTTTAGTTCATCAAATGAATGGGGCTAGGGAAGATGAATATGAAAAAGTAAATGTTATTCAAAGTTTAGATTTGGCAAAAAGGGCAAAAAAATATGGTGTTAAGCAATTTATTTTTATGAGTACTATTAAAGTTTATGGAGAAGAAAGTAATACTACGTATGATGAAAAAACAAAAACAAATCCACAGGATGATTATAGTAAAAGTAAGCTAAAAGCAGAACTAGAACTCATGAGGCTTGAAGATAAAAATTTTAAGGTTTCTATTGTGAGGACTCCAGTTGTTTATGGAAAACAAGTTAAGGGCAATATTCTTAGTTTAATTAACCTTATTAAAAGAGTTTATATATTGCCTTTAGGAGGCATACAAAATAAAAGAAGTTTTGTATATATTGGAAATTTATGTAATGTAATTTATGAAATAATAAAACAAGAAAAAAAAGGAATTTTTTTGGCATGCGATGATGAAGTATTGAGTACCACGGATTTTGTAAAATATTTATCATATGGTATGGGTAAAAAAAACTTACTTATAAAATTACCTTTTTTTGAGATAATGTTAAAATATTTTAAACCAAATTTTTATCAAAGATTTTATGGAAGTTTATGTATTAATAATAATTGGACAAAAGAAGAATTAAAATTAAGAAATCCTTTTAGCATAAAGCAGGGAGTAAAAGAAATTTTTAAGGACAGTAATGAATAAAAATATATTATTTTTAAATAATTATAAAGTTGCTATATATATAATTTTAGCTTTTATGTTTAGTGTTGGTATTAGACTTATATGGGTTTATCAGTTTGCAGGTGAGTCTAGTTTTTATTGGAATGGGCAATTGATGATTAATACAAATGATGGTTATGTTTTTGCAGATGCTTCTAAGGATGTTTTAGCTGGCAATTATGAAAAGCTTAATCCAATAACTCAAGGAATAGCCTTAGTAACTGCTTTTTTTGCAACAATATTACCTTTTAGCTTTGAAAGTATAATATTATTTTTACCCACTTTTTTAGGCTCATTGATTGTTGTGCCTATTATTTTGTTGGGAAAGAATTTAAAAAATGCTGAGCTTGGATTTGCAGCAGCTCTTTTGGCCTCTATAGCATGGAGTTACTATAATCGTACTATGACTGGATACTACGATACAGATATGTTAAATATCGTTTTGCCAACTTTTTTAATATATGCACTTATATTGGCCATTGATTCAAGAGAAGATAAATATTTATTTATGAGCTCTATGGTTGCAATTATATATATTTGGTGGTATCCTCAAAGTACTGCTTTAACTTTTTCTTTGGTTGGTATAATATTATTATATACACTTCTATTTAAAAGAAGTTGTGAGTATTTAATTTGGTTATGCTCTTTGCTTATTGTAGCAGTTATGAATTTTGAAATAGAAATAAAGTTAATGTTGTCTATTGCTTTGTTTTTAGTTTTTATAAAATCTAAACAAATCAAAAAAATACATTTAGGCATTTTAGTTTTATCTTTGATAGTTTTTATTTTGAGTGGTGGCTTAAATCCTATTTTGGATCTTTTGAAAATTTATGTTATTAGAGATTCTGTTTTAAATTCTGGCAGTGACATGTTTCAATTGCATTTCTTTAGTGTTATGCAGACTGTTACGGAGGCTTCAAGTATTCCATTTAACTTATTTGCAAATAGAATAAGTGGACATGTTATTACTTTTTTTATATCTTTGGTGGGCTATGTACTACTATGCTATAAACGTCCCGTTGTTCTTTTGACTTTACCTATGCTAGGGCTTGGTTTTTTAGCTTATAAAAGTGGTCTTAGATTTACAGTTTATGCTGTGCCTATTTTAGCTTTAGGGGTCACTTATTTAATATTTTTCATAGGCGAAATTATAGAACATAAATGGGTTAGGTATGCTTTTATAATTTTTAGCTCCTTATTGGTTTTGTTGCCAAATGTTTTACATGTAATTGATTATAGGGTTCCAACTGTATTTAACAAAGAAGAGGTTAGGATAATAGATAGGCTTAAAAAAGTTGCCAACAGTAAAGATTATGTTGTGGCTTGGTGGGATTATGGCTATCCACTTAGGTATTATGGGGGCATAAGAACCTTAATTGATGGTGGAAGGCATTCTGGAGATGTAAATTTTGCACCAAGTTTTGTATTGACTCGCTCTCAAACAGAAGCTGTAAATATGGCGCGGTTAGATGTTGAATATACTGAAAGAAGTTTTAGAGATAAAAATCAAACTGTTCCCAATATAGTTTCGATGATGGTGGATTATGGTTTTAAGGATGCTAATGATTTTTTATTGTCCTTGCAAAGCGATATTAAATTGCCTCCAAAAACTAGAGATATATATTTATATCTTCCTTTTAGGATGATAAGCATATTTCCTACGGTGTCTAAATTCAGCTATATAGATTTGATGAATGGTAAAATAAAGAACGAACCTTTTATCTATAAGTCATCATTATTGAAAAGAGAAAAAGGCATAATGTATTTTAGCGGAGGCATTCGTTTTGAAGAATCTAAAGGGCTGATTTACATGGGTAATTCCAAAGTTCGTTTAAATACATTTTATTCTGTTGACTATAATAAAAATGGTAAAACGGTTGTGTATGCACAAGTAGCACACAAAGATGGTAATGTGTATATTTTGTATGCTAAAGCCTATGGGTCGTTTTATATTATGAATGAAACCGCTTTTAACTCTAGCTATATACAGCTTTTTTATTTAGAGAATTATGATAAAAATCTTTTTGAGCTAGTTGAAAGAAATCCTTATGCAAAGTTGTATAGATTAAAAAAATGATATACTTTTTTTTATTTTTTTTATCATTTGCTTTAACGTATCTCATTATAAAAATAGCTATTAAAAAAAATATGATTGCTGTGCCAAATATGAGAAGCTCTCATGAGGTTCCAACTCCTCATGGGGGCGGTATTGGTATAGTTACTGTTTGGACTTTGGGACTTATTTATTTATATTTTTATAATTTGATAGATTTAAAGTTATTTTATGCATTTATGGTTGGACTTTTGGTTTCAATTATAAGTTTTTTAGATGACATTTATGACTTATCTGTAAAGATTAGACTTACGTTTCAGGCTTTAGTTTCATTGCTGGGTCTATATTTTCTTGGAGGCTTACAGGAAATTAATTTCGGTTTTTTTATAATAGATAATTTTTTTCTTATAAATATAATAGCATTTTTTATGATAATTTGGTTTATAAATTTGTATAATTTTTTAGATGGCATTGATGGATATGCAGGAAGTGAGGCTGTGTTTTTATCTGTTTGCGGATTTATTTTTTTTCAAAATCAAATATTTTTAGTTTTGCTTGTGTCAGCTTTAGGTTTTTTGTATTGGAATTGGCATAAGGCTAGGATATTTATGGGAGATGTTGGTAGTACGCTTTTAGGCTATAATGTAGCAATTATTACTATTTATTTTCAAAACATGGGAACTTCTTTGTTTGTTTGGCTTATTTTATTTTCTCTTTTTTGGTTTGATGCTACCATTACACTTTTTAGAAGATGGAACAATAATGAACAAATTCAAATGTCCCATAAAAAACATGCTTACCAAAGATTGTACCAAAGTGGTTTTACTCATGATAAAATTGTGTATTTTAGTATGGGCTTAAATATTTTATTGTGTATTTTGGCATATCTTAGTTTTTGTTTTAAAAGTTTTATTATGTTGTTTTTTTTGCTTAGCATCATTTTGATGTATATTGTTGTTAAATTTGTTGATAAAAGAAAGAGTTTTATATGAAAAGATTTGTTGATAAAAGACTTTTAAATGTTTTAACAATAGTAATTTTAAGTATTTTTACTTTTTCATGGACTTTTTGGATATTTCATCAAGATTTTGATACCTTGGCTTTAAGTATTGTTGTTGTATGTCGTATCTTGGCATCAGTGTTTATATTTAAAGATTATTCTTCTTCTTGGTCTAAGGCCACTTCAAAGACTTTTTTGCTTAAAACTATAGTATATTTTACGCCAATTTTATTTTATATGCCAATGTTTTATAAAGTTATAAGTATAGCATTTTTCCTTAGTGAATTTGCATTTTTTATTTTGGCTATGAATTTTATAATGTATTCTTATTCTTGGTATATAAATCGTTCTAAAGTAAAGCCTAATAAAACTTTAATTATCTATGGTGCTGGAAGTGGAGGAATGAAGCTTTTTAGTGAATTTGCCGGCAAAGATTATAAAATTTTAAATTTTATAGATGACAATAAAGAGCTGCAAAACAGGAGTGTAGATGGTATAAATATCCTATCGAAAGAAAAATTTAAGAAAAATTTTAAAAATAAAATAGATCTTTTAGTTATAGCAATACCATCCATTAGTAGAGATAAGATAAAATTATTATATGTAGAATTATCGTCATACTTTAATGAGATAAAGATTTTACCTGCATTAAATGAAATTTTAAGAAATGATAATTTTTTTAGACAATTAAAGCAAATCTCTATCGAGGATTTACTTGCTAGAAATCCAAAGGATTTAGATAAAAATATAATAAAAAATTTTTTACAAAATAAGAATGTATTAGTAACTGGTGGGGGCGGAAGTATAGGCAGTGAAGCTTGCCGTCAGTGTTTAAAATATGGGCTTAAAAATCTCTATGTTATTGATAATAGCGAGTTTAATCTATATAAATTAAAAGAAGAGTTGCAAGATGGTGTGAAGCCTGTGATGATAAGTGTTTTAGATAAAAAAGCTTTAAAGGATTTTTTTGCCAAACATAAGGTTGATATAGTTATCCACGCAGCAGCCTATAAACATGTGCCATTGGTTGAAGAAAATATCACTTCAGGGCTTGAAAATAACATAATTGGAACAAAAAACTGTATTGATTTAGCTGATGAGTTTGGTGTTAAGAAATTTATTTTAATCTCTACAGACAAAGCAGTTAGACCAACAAATGTAATGGGTGCTAGTAAAAGGATATGCGAGCTTTATGCTGCAAATAAAAAAACAAAAAATATGGAGATAGTATCGGTTAGGTTTGGTAATGTTTTAGGCTCAAGTGGGAGCGTAATTCCTAAGTTTAAATATCAGATTCAAAACAATCAAAACATAACAGTAACTCACCCAGATATTACAAGATATTTTATGCTTATATCAGAAGCTTGTGAGCTTGTGCTTCAAAGTGCTGCTTTGGGTAATGGGGGGGAAGTTTTTGTGCTTGATATGGGGCAACCCATAAAGATAGTTGATTTAGCCAAAAAGATGATAGAGTTATCGGGTAAAAACAATATTGATATAGAGTTTACTGGCCTTAGGGCTGGTGAGAAATTATACGAAGAGCTTTTGATAGATGAAAACAGTGTAAATACAAAATATCCTTCTATTTTTATCGCTAAAAATACAAAATACGACATAAACCTCTTAGAAAAGCAAATAGATGAGCTTTTTGTAGGCAAGAACAAGCTAACTATTTTAAAAAAAATTGTTCCAGAATTTAATCATAAAGTTTAATTTATAATTTAGTGATATAATAATCCAAAAAGTAGGATTATATATGACAACAGATCAAATACAGCAATTTTCTCAGGCAAGGTACAAAGCAAGAGCTTATATGTGTTATTTGTTTAATCGCAATATACCAAATAAACTACCTAAACCTAGTTTAGAGAGTATAGTAGATGGACTTGGAAAAATAGCCGATGAGACAGTGTGTTTTGAGGCTTTGTATCTACTTGACGCCAATGGTAAACAGATTATAGATAATATAACAAGAGATGAAAAAAATAGTGGCGGAAAAGGTAAAGATAGGGAAAATAAAGCATATTATTACAGATCCGTAAAAGAGAAGCGATGTGTTATGACTGACCCATATCCATCTACTCTTACCAATGAGTTGACTGTTACGGCATCTACGCCTATATATAATGACAAAAAAAAGCTTTTATATGTTGCTTGTATGGATATATCTTTAAGTGACTTACTGAATATTGCTTCACCTACGTTTTTTGAAACAAGTTTTAAAAAATCTGTAGAATGGATATACGGTGCTTTTTCTGTGGCTCTTTTTATGGTTGCTTTAGCATTGTTTTATCACGGTATTGAAAGCATGTTCTCAAGTGTTCTTAGTCTAAAAAAAATGAACATAAAAGAGATGTTTGAATCGACTATTATCTTAACTTTGGCCTTGGCTATTTTTGATTTGGTGAAGACAATATTTGAAGAAGAGGTTTTGGGTAGACGACATGTGGAAGCAAATAGCTCTATACACAAAACTATGGTGAGATTTCTAGGCTCCATCATCATAGCCCTTGCCATAGAGGCTTTAATGCTAGTGTTCAAATTTGCCATGACAGAGCCACAAAATATTTTACACGCTGTTTATTTGTTAGCTGGTGTTACTATGTTGCTTTTGGGGCTTTCTGTATATCTTCGCTCTATAAAAACTCAGGACAGCTGATGGTAGGCATAGTGGATTATAATGTAGGAAATCTACAAAGTGTCATAAATGCTTTTTTTTATCTAGGGGTAGATGCGAGATTGGAAAATAATCCAGAGAATTTAAAAAACTACGATAGGTTGATTTTACCAGGTGTTGGAGCCTTTGGTGATGCTATGCGCAGTTTGGAAAGTACTCATATGAAAGAAGCAGTGTGTGAGTATACAAAAAGTGGGAAATATATCTTAGGTATTTGCCTTGGTATGCAGCTTTTATTTCAAAGTTCAAGTGAGTTTGGAATACATAAAGGATTGGGTTTAGTAGATGGAGAAGTTGTGGGCTTTGATAAATCTAGCTTTAGTAGAGATTTAAAGGTGCCTCACATGGGATGGAATATCTTAAAAAAGCATAGTAATTCAGCACTTTTTAAGGATACGAAAGATGAACTGTATCTTTATTTTGTACATAGTTTTCATGTAAGGTGTAAAGATGAGTATGTTATCGGAAAAACAGAGTATGGTTATGAGTTTGTAAGTGCTGTACAGTATGAAAATGTGTTTGGTTTTCAGCCCCATCCAGAAAAATCACATTCAAATGGGCTTAAGATATTGGAAAATTTTACAAAACTATAAGGATATTTTATGGATATATTTCCTGCGATTGATTTAAAAGATGGCGAGGCAGTAAGGCTTACTAAGGGTCTTATGGATAGTGCAAAGGTTTACTCGAAAAATCCCCACGAACTAGCTAAAGAGTTTGAAGATATGGGACTTACGTGGCTTCACGTGGTAGATTTAAATGGTGCTTTTGCCGGAGAGCCAAAAAATTTAGAGCAGATAAAAAAAATAGTTAAAAATACAAATCTTAAGGTTCAGGTAGGCGGTGGCATAAGAGACGAAAAAACGATAGATTTTTATATAAATAATCTAGGAATTTCAAGGGTAATTTTAGGTTCAATCGCTTTAAAAAATCCAAGTTTTGTAAAAGAAGTAGCAAAAAAATATCCTATAGTTGTAGGTATAGATGCCATAGACGGATATGTTGCAGTGGAGGGTTGGGGAGAGAAATCAAACATAAAAGCTACTCAGTTGGCTTCTCGTTTCGGAGATGCGGGAGTTGAAGCTATAATCTGCACTGATGTTGGCAAAGACGGCACCATGAGTGGCGTAAATGTGAAGTTTACAAAAAGCATAGCAGAGGCTTCAGGTGTTTTGACAATAGCTAGCGGCGGGGTAAAAGATATTGATGACATTAAAAAAATAAAAGAAGCTAAAGATGTGTCAGGAGTAATAGTCGGCAAAGCTTTTTATGAGGGAACTTTGGATTTAAAAAAGGCTGTTTGCTTATAATTATTTTACACAAAGAAGCCCTAAAAGATACTTATTAGGTTTTATTTAAAGCAAACTAAAAGAAAAATAGGGTAGAATAACCCAAAAGAACAATAAAGGATATTACGTGAAATTGCTAGTAGTAGATGACAGTTCAACCATGAGAAGAATTATAAAAAATACCTTAGGTCGGCTAGGGCATAAGGATGTTTTAGAGGCAGAACATGGCGTTGAAGCTTGGCAGATAATGGGTCAAAATAGCGATATTGACGTTCTTATAACCGATTGGAATATGCCTGAAATGAATGGGCTTGAGCTAGTTCAGAAAGTTAGAGCTGAAGAGAAGTATGTGGATATGCCAATCATCATGGTAACTACTGAAGGCGGAAAAGCTGAGGTTATCACAGCCCTTAAAGCAGGCGTAAACAATTACATAGTAAAACCTTTTACCCCTCAAGTTCTAAAAGAAAAACTTGAAGATGTTTTAGGCTAAAATGCCACAATCTTTATACTACAATTCGCTTCAAGTTTATGTCAATTCATACTTGGAGCAGATATCTCAATTTATATTATCTCTTGGTGTAGAAGCTGTTGAGTTTACAGATGATGGCATTATTATTCGCAGTGAAGATGAGCTTGAGGCTGTAAAATGGGGAATAGAAGAGTTTATTAAAAAGCTGTCAGTTGTTCTTGGGGTAAAGATTAAGTTTGACATTGAGTTAAAAAAAGAGTCAAATATAGACTGGGTGGAAAAATACAAAAGTTCTATAAAGCCATTAAGAGTTGGCGATTTTTACATTCGTCCTAGCTGGGATAGCCCAGTAGATGGAGCTATTGATATCATTATAGATCCAGCACTTGCTTTTGGCTCAGGGCACCATGAAAGCACATATAGTTGTCTTTTGGCTATTGAGAAGTATGTTAAAAATGGCAACAAGTTGCTCGATGTTGGCTGTGGCAGTGGGATACTAAGCATTGCATCTGCAAAACTTGGTGCATGTGTAGATAGTTGTGATACGGATGAACAAGCTGTACAGAGCACAAAAGAAAATGAAAAATTAAACAGTGTAGAACTGAATAAAACTTGGATAGGCTCAGTATCAATGAGTAAGGATAAGTATGATGTGGTTGTAGCAAATATCATAGCTGATGTTTTACTTATCATTTCTCAAGATCTCATAGATGCTTTAAAGCCAAAATCAACTTTAATATTATCAGGTATTTTAGAAAAGTATGAAGATGATATTATAAAAAAGTTTGAAAACTTAAAACATATACAAACAATCGCCAAAAATGAGTGGCGTACTATTATATTTCAAAGAGGATAATTTTATATGAACGGACAACAGGGTAATAACCCAAATCAACCTAACAATAACAATAATAACAACAACTTTTTTAATCAAAATCCACTCTTGGTTTTTGCAATATTCTCTATAGTTGTTATAATGATCTTTAAAAGTTTTTTAGAACCAGATATGACAGGTTCTAGTATGGGATTGGGACAAGGTACTACTTCAAAAACTATTTCATATTCTGAGTTTAAGAGTTTAGTTAAAAGTGACAGTCTTAGTGAAGTGTCTATAGGGCAAGGTTATATTAAGGCTAAATCAAAACAGGGTAATATAATATACTCTACGAGAAAAGTTGGTCAAGATGACGCTTTATTGCCACTTCTTGAAAGTAAAAATATACCATACGGTGGTTTTAGTGAGACGAATTTTTTTACAGATATGTTTTCATGGCTTTTACCGTTTTTGATTATCATGGGTATATGGCTGTTTATATCCTCTAGGGTGCAAAAGAGTATGAGTGGGGGAATACTTGGCATTGGCAGTAGTAAAAAGTTAGTAAATAGTGAAAAACCAAAGGTAAAATTTACTGATGTTGCCGGGGTTGAAGAGGCTAAAGAAGAAGTAAAAGAGATAGTAGATTTTTTAAAGCACCCTGACCGATATATTAGTCTTGGTGCAAAGATACCTAAAGGTGTGCTTTTGGTTGGACCTCCAGGTACCGGTAAAACTTTACTGGCAAAGGCAGTTGCAGGAGAAGCACATGTTCCATTTTTCTCAGTTTCTGGCTCATCTTTTATAGAGATGTTTGTTGGTGTTGGAGCTAGTAGAGTAAGGGACTTGTTTGAAAATGCCAAAAAAGAAGCTCCTGCTATCGTTTTTATAGATGAGATAGATGCTATTGGAAAAAGCAGGGCGGCAAACGGCATGGTAGGCGGAAACGATGAAAGAGAGCAAACTTTAAATCAGCTTTTGGCTGAAATGGATGGTTTTAGTTCTGATAAATCTCCAGTTATCGTACTAGCTGCTACAAATAGACCTGAGGTTCTTGATAGTGCCTTGCTTAGACCGGGAAGATTTGACAGGCAAGTATTGGTTGATAAACCAGATTTTAAAGGAAGAGTTGCCATTTTAAAGGTGCATGTTGAAGAAATTAAGCTTGATAAAAGTGTTGATTTAGAAGAGATTGGACGTTTAACTGCAGGACTTGCAGGGGCTGATTTGGCAAATATCATCAACGAAGCAGCTCTTTTGGCAGGAAGAAATTCTAAAAAAAGTGTTGAACAACAAGATTTAGTTGAGGCAGTAGAACGTGCCATAGCGGGACTAGAGAAAAAATCACGTCGTATAAACCCAAAAGAAAAACGCATAGTCGCTTACCACGAAAGCGGTCATGCTCTTATCGCTGAAGTTACAAAGGGTGCTAAAAAAGTAAGCAAGGTTAGTATTATACCTCGTGGTTTAGCAGCACTTGGTTATACTTTAAATACTCCTGAGGAAAATAAATTTTTAATGCAACGTCATGAGCTTATTGCGGAGGTAGATGTTCTTTTGGGAGGACGTGCTGCTGAACAAGTCTTTTTAGGAGAGATTTCAACAGGAGCTGGCAATGACCTTGAGAGAGCAACTGATATCATAAAAGCCATGGTTAGCATTTATGGTATGAGTGATGTGGCTGGGCTTATGGTTTTAGAAAAGCAAAGAAATACCTTCCTATCCGGCGGTCAAAACATTAAAGATTATAGTGATGATATGGCTAAAAAGTTAGATGCTTATGTTAAAAATATGCTTGATGAAAGATATGAGATAGTTATCAAAACTTTACAAGAGTATAAAGATGCTATAGAAAATATGGTTGAAGCCTTGTATGAGGAAGAAAATATAGAGGGCGAGAAGGTAAGAGAGATAATTAAAGCTTACGAAGAAGAAAATGGGCTTGAGAGTAGATTAAATCAAGAAGAAGATGAAGATAATAAAGAAAAAGAAGAAAAAGATGTCAGAGAAAAATAGACTTAAACTTGTATATATATTGCCAAATTTTTTTACGGCAACTAGTGCCTTTTTGGGGATTATTAGTATACTGTCTTCTGTAAAGGGAGATTTTGATAAGGCTGTTATTTTTATATTGCTTAGCCTTATTTTTGACGGACTAGATGGAAGAGTTGCTAGGATGACAAAAACCACTAGTAAATTTGGAGCAGAGTTTGACTCTTTGGCTGACATAGTGGCTTTTGGCGTTGCTCCATCTATGCTTTTTTATTATTCAGTGGGTACTGAGTTTGGTAAACTTGGCTCTTTGGTTACTGCCATGTATGTGGTTTTTGGAGCTATAAGGTTGGCTAGATTTAATGTTACAAGTGCAACAAATGAGCCTTCAGTTTTCATAGGCGTTCCCATACCTACAGCCGCTGTGGTTATAGCAATGTGGATAATGATTTATGACAAATATGATATATTTAAAGGCTATGAGTTAGCTATAGTCTTATGTCAAATTGGACTATCTTTTTTAATGGTTAGTAATGTTCGATATCCAAGTTTTAAAAAGATAGATTTTGAAAAGTCAAATGCTATACGTTTTTTGATACTGTTAGTTTTTTCATTTTCTTTAGCTTATCTTTATCCTGTGGAGTTTGTAGCCTTAATTGTTACTATTTATCTTTTTTATGGACTTATTAGAGCTTTTTATAACCTAGTTGTTGCAAAAACTAAAAAAAATAAGTACAATACTTAAAAATCTTAAAAAGGAGTGCTAATGGGAGTTGATATAGGTATAGCTAAAGCTATAAAACATCTGCCAAAAATAGAGATAAAAAACGCACTCCTGCATTTATAAATCTATTCAATTTTACATTACAACATAAAATAAGGATAAATTTATGAATAAAAACAATATTATAATATTTGATACCACATTAAGAGATGGCGAGCAAAGTCCTGGTGCTTCTATGAATATAGAAGAAAAGATAAGACTTGCTATGCAACTTGAAAAGTTAGGCGTTGATGTGATTGAAGCTGGTTTTGCAGCAGCTAGTAAGGGTGATTTTGACGCAATAGCTCGCATATCTCAAAGGGTTGCAAACTCTACCATATGTTCATTATCAAGAGCTATCGATAGGGATATAAAAGCTTCAGCCGATGCCATAAAAGAAGCAAAACATAAACGCATTCACACTTTTATAGCTACAAGTCCTATACATATGGAATATAAGCTTAAGATGAAGCCTGATGAAGTCATAAGACGAGCTGTTATGGCTGTGGAATATGCTAAGAGTTTTGTTGACGATGTTGAGTTTTCCTGTGAAGATGCAGGAAGAAGTGATATGGAGTTTATGAAAGATATATTAGACGCGGTTATAGAAGCAGGAGCTAGCACCTTAAACATACCAGACACTGTTGGCTACCGCCTTCCTAGTGAAATGGCAAATATCATAAAAACCCTTCATGCTCACATAGGGGATAGGGCTATACTTTCAGTTCACAATCACAATGATTTGGGTCTTGCTGTGGCAAACTCACTGGCTTGTATAGAAGCGGGAGCTAGACAGGTTGAGTGTACTATAAACGGTATAGGGGAGAGAGCTGGTAATGCTTCGCTAGAAGAGGTGGTTATGACTTTGAAAACTAGAAAAGATGTATTTGGTGATTTTAAAACAAATATCAACACAAAAGAGATATATCCAACTAGCCGTTTAGTAGCTTCTATCACAGGTATTGAGCCTCAGCCAAATAAGGCAATAGTAGGTAAAAATGCCTTTGCTCATGAGAGTGGTATTCATCAAGACGGAGTACTAAAACACAAAGAGACTTATGAGATAATGAGCTCTAAAGATATAGGAAAAGAAGAAGATAGTTTGATTTTGGGCAAACATTCAGGAAGAGCTGCATTTAAAGATAGGCTTAAATCTCTAGGTTACGAGTTAAGTGATGAGGAGTTAAATGAGGCTTTTGTGGAGTTTAAGGCCTTGGCTGACAAGAAAAAAGATATATATGATGATGATTTAAGGGCTTTGGTAGCTGAGGAGATTACAAAAATCGATACTGTTTATGAGCTTATAACCTTACAACTCTCAGACTGTAACCCCGGCGGTGTGCCAAATGCAGCAGTTACCATCAAACACCACGATAGAATAGTAACCGATGCTGCCATAGGGAATGGAACTATGGATGCGGTATTTAAAGTTATAGATAGGGTTTGTGAGGTAGAGGGTAGACTAAAGGATTATAAGGTTGATGCTGTAAGTGCAGGCAAAGACGCACTAGCTAGAGTTGTTGTAAAGGTCTCTTTTGATGGCTCTAAGCCTTATATAGGACATGGTTTAGATGTGGATACGATGTTAGCCACCGCTAAGGCATACATAGGTGCCTTAAATAGTTTTGTATCGATGAAGTGATGAGTATCTTTAGACCATTTTTAAAAGACAAAAATAAGTTAAAATATATACGAAAAAATACCATAGGCAATGATAAGGAGAGGTATTTTGACTATACCGCCTCAGGACTTGCTTTTAAAGAGATAGAGTCGCGTATTTACAGCGTATTAAAAAGCTATGCAAATACCCACTCTAAAGAGGGTTATAAGGCCATCGTTACTCAAAAGTACTACAATATGGCAAGAAAAAATCTAGCAAAGAGTTTTGAAGTAGGCGATGAGTTTGCTATTTTGCCATCAGGCACAGGAGCCACAGGAGCTATTAAGAAGTTTCAAGAGCTTTTAGGACTATATATCCCACCGGCTACTAAAAAAAGATATAACATAAAAGTAGATAAAAATAAACTGCCTTTAGTTATCGTATCAGCCTACGAGCACCACTCAAATGAAGTCTCTTTTAGGGAAGCTTTTTGTGAGCTTAAAAGAGTAAGGCTAGATAAACATGGAGCATTTGATTTAAAGCACTTTGAGAAGATTTTATCTAAAAATACCCATAGGCAAATCATATGCTCCATTGCCCTTGCTTCAAATGTCACAGGCATCATAAGCCCTTATAAGCAAATATCCGCCCTTGCTAGAAAGTATAAGGCAATCATCTGCTATGATATGGCAGCTAGTAGTCCTTATATGAATATACCATCAAAATACTATGATGGACTATATGCGTCTGCTCATAAACTTTTAGGGGGCGTTGGAAGTTGTGGTATTTTGATTTTAAGAAAGTCTTTGATTGATTCTAGTATAGCACCTAGTTTTTCGGGTGGTGGGACAGTGTTGTATGTAAATGATAAAAGACATAGCTACATAAACGATATTGAGACAAGAGAAGATGCTGGAACACCTGCGATATTGCAACTCATTAGAGCAAGTTTAGCATATCAGTTGAGAAATGAGATTGGGCTTAGTTTTATCAAACGCAGAAAAGAGAAGTTAAAAAAGATATTTATAAATGAGTTAAAAAGCATAGATGGTTGTGTTATTTATGGTGACCAAGATGGAGATACTTTAGGCATAGTTTCTTTTAATATTGGAGACATTGACCCTTATTTAATCTGCGATAGGCTTTCAGTAGATGGAGCATTTCAAACTCGTGCAGGATGCTCATGTGCGGGGCCTTATGGACATGGGCTTTTAGGGTTAAAAGAGGTAGATATTAATGATAAACCAGGTTGGCTTAGGGTGTCTTTGCATTTTTCCCATAGAAAAAAGGATGTCTTGGCTTTGGCAAATGCCATAAAAAATATAGCAAAAGATAGATGAAAGAGATACCCCTATCGTTTTATATCTTCTCAAGCCTAGTGCTTTTTTTGATAAATTATATTTCATTTAGGGTTTTTGCACTAGTTTTTAGTAAAAATTATACCTATATCTTTGGTATTTTACTTTTGGCTATGTTAGGGTTTGAGATATATTTTATGATAAATCTAAGGGGAGATTTAACGAGGGGATTGTATATATTTTGTGCTTCTTTGATAGGGCTTAGCTTTATGATGTTTATGCTAAGTTTGGTTTATATGATAATCTTTACTGGCACTTCAAAAGCTCCCATTTCTCTTCAAAGACGAGATGCTATTATTAAGATATTTAACATATTTACACTTTTTGCTTTTTTATACTATACAATAGCCGGTTTTTGGGGAGGCTTTAAGGAAGCTAGCATAAAAAGAGTTAAAGTTAGGATAAAAAATCTTAAAAAACCTTTGCATATAGTTCACATAACTGATGTGCATATTGGCAAAATTTTACAACATGATTTTTTAGAACAAGTTGTTTTAAAGATTAATTCTCTAAAACCAGATTTGGTAGCTATCACTGGAGATTTGATTGATTTAGAGATAGAAAAGTGTAAAGATTTTTTAGAGCCACTTAAGAGTCTGCAAAGCAGATATGGAACATATTTTGTGGTTGGAAACCATGAGTATTATCACGGCGTTGAAGAGATTATAGAGCATTTAAAAAGCATAGGAGTAAATGTTTTAGAAAATGAAAATATGCAAGTTGGCGAAGTCAATATAGCGGGCATTTATGATTTTGATGCAAAAAGATTAAAACATAGACTTTTGCCAGATTTAGACCTAGCGTTAAAGGGAGTAGATGGAGTAAGTATTTTACTCTCTCATCAACCTAAAGTTGTAAATTATCTAACTAGTTCTCAAAGGGTAGATTTAGTGCTTAGCGGCCATACTCATGGGGGTCAAATCTTTCCTTTTGGTTTTTTGGTCTCTTTAGTTCAGCCATATTTACATGGACTTTATAGACACAATGAACATACTCAAATCTACGTAAGCAGTGGGGTTGGCTTTTGGGGGCCACCCATCAGGTTTTTAGCCCCCGCTGAGATAGTTAGCTTAAAGCTTTACTGACGTATTTTTTTACATATTATAGGTGGCATTTTATCATCATGTCTATCTATATCTAAAAGGTATCTGTGTTTTTGCCTTTCATTAAGAGTTTTTATAGCTTTTTTGAGTTTTTTATAGGGCTTTTTGATTTTTTTAATCTCTTTTTTATAGCCCTTAAAGTCAAGCTTTCCGCCCTTAGCCTTTATGTCATCAAGCTCTTTGTATATTTCATGTAGCCTTTTTTCATCTTCGTTGTCATTTAGGGTATCTAGTTTTGTTGTGGCAAATATCAAAGAAGATGTCTTGCTTACCATGCAGTCTAGCTTAAAAAATTTATCTCTCACTTTAGCTCTCCCCAGTTATCTCCTATGCTAACACTAGTTTTTAGTGGTACTTTTAGCTCATAAATGCTTTCCATGATTTCTTTAGCTTCAAGACTAAACTCTTTTGCGTATTCGCTTTTAACTTCAAATATAAGCTCATCGTGTATTTGTAAGAGTAATTTTGCTTTATTGTTGCTATAAAGCTTTAACATGGCAAGTTTTATGAGGTCAGCCGCACTTCCTTGAAACAGGGTATTAATGCATTCTCTGTCATAATTTGCAATCAAGAGCGGAGAAGCAAGAGAGTAGTTAAAATACCTTTTTCTGCCAAGCAAGGTTTTTACAAAACCATTTTCCCTAGTTTGACTTTGAACTTGTTTGAAAAAGTCCTTTATGGTTTTAAAAGATGCAAAATATCCGTCCATATATGCTTTTGCCTCTTTGGTTTCTATCTTTAGTGTGTCAGCTAACTTTCTAGCTCCCATGCCATAGATTAGTCCAAAGTTTATGCTTTTTGCAACACTTCGTTTTGCACTTGCTTCATCTTCGCCAAATATCTTAATAGCAGTTTGCTGATGTATATCTTTATCTTCTCTAAAAGCTTTTAGCATATCTTCATCTTGACTAAAATGAGCTAAAAGCCTTAGCTCTATTTGACTATAATCAAGTCCTACTAGTTTGTAACCATCTTTTGCTACAAAACCTTTTCTAACCTCTCTGCCAAGTGGGGTTTTTACAGGTATGTTTTGCAAGTTAGGCTCTTTTGAAGCAAGGCGACCTGTGCTTGTGCCAGTTTGTAAAAAACTTGTGTAAATACGTGAGTTTTCATCATCTTCTGCAAGTTTTATAAGTGGTTCTAGGTAGGTTGATTTTAGCTTGTAGATTTCTCTATATTCTAGCAAGTTTGGTATGATTTCATGGGCGTTTATGAGTCCGTTTAAAACCTCTTCGTTTGTGCTGTATCCAGTCTTGGTTTTTTTTCCATGGGGAAGATTTAATTTTTCAAATAAAATTTTGCTTAATTGTTGAGTAGAATTGATATTAAACTCACTCTCACTAAGTCTATATATTTCCTTAGTTAGGGTATTTATCTTAGTATTTGCACTATCTAGTAAGTTCTGTAAAAATTCTCCATCTACTCTAATGCCTTCTTCTTCCATTTCATAAAGTACATTTAAAAACTCTCTATCTACATTTTCATACTCATCAAAAAGCTCATTTTCAAGTAGGTTTTTTAGTTTAAAAAATAATTTTAAAGTTAGCACTGCATCTTCAACCGCGTAAAAGCAAGCATCTTCTATGGCTACACTACTAAAATCTTGACCTCTAGCTACTAACTCTTTAAATGGTTTCATATTGTAGTTAAAAAACTTTTTAGCTAAAAAATCAAGCCCCAGTTTTGAACTACTATCAAGCAACCAAGCTAAAACCATGGTATCTGCATGGGGAATGGGTGGATTTAAATCAAAGTTTGTTTTGATGATGTGAAAGTCATATTTTAGATTTTGCCCTACAAGCTTGCATGTGTAGATTTTTTCTATGGCTTTTTTCGCATCTTCTAAGCTTACTTGTTTGCCTACACCTAAGTAGTTGTGAGATAAGGGAACATAGTAGCCTTTTTTTTCGTTTTGAGCAAAGGAAAAGCCCACAATTTTTGCTTTTTTAGTGTCAAGACCTGTGGTTTCAGTATCAAATGCAACCAAATCAATATTTCTTAATCCATCTACTACTTCAAAAAGTTTTTCTTTTGTATCTAGTAAAATATGCTCAAAATTATTCATATTTAAAGAATTATTTTTATTATTGCCTAAATTATCTTTAATTAAAGAATTTTTATTTATTTTTGAGATAATTTTCTTAAATTCAAACTCTTCTAGTTCATCTATGATTTTTAAAAGTGGCTCACCTTCAGGGAAGGTAAAATCTTCTAAATCTTTTGTAATCTCAAGCTCGTCATGCAAAGTTGTTAGCTCTTTGCTTAAAAATGCACTTTTTTCTCCATCTACTAGCAAGTTCCTTGTTCTAACATTTGCAATCTTGTCTAAATTTGCATATATGCCCTCAAGATTTTTAAATTCATTTAAAAGTTTGCTAGCCCCTTTGGTTCCTATGCCTTTTACTCCTGCGATATTATCAGCACTATCGCCCACTAAGGCCAGATAATCTCTTACCATATTTGGCATAACTCCAAACTTTTCAAAGCAAAGCTCGCTATTGATATCGTGTTTTTTTGCAGGAGAAAAGATACTAACCTTATCGTCTTCTATGAGTTGATAAAGGTCTTTATCGTGAGTAATGATGCGAATTTTTACATCTTTAGTTTTAGCAAATTTTACAGCTGAAGCTATGATGTCATCAGCTTCATATCCGCTCATTTCGCATGTGGCAAATCCCATTTTATTAATCCACTCTATAGCAACAGGGAGTTGTTTTTTTAAATCCTCTGGTGCGTCTGGACGATTTGCTTTGTATGAGCTATCAAGACCATGTCTAAAAGTCTCACCCTTACTATCAAGAGCAAAGAGAATGTATTGGGTTTTATAATCTTTTTTTATCTCATTTATGAGATTTATAAAACCCGTTAAAAGACCTGTGGGAAAACCTTTGGAGTTTGTAAGCTTTGGTAGGGCATAGTAGCCTCTAAAGAAAAACCCAAAGGTATCAACAATGGTTAGGGTTTTCATTGTTTAAATTCTTCTATTGTGCTTTTAAATATTTCTAAGTCAAATTTTGTTTTTTCGACTAATTTTAACGATATGTTCATACTTCTTTCGCTAAGTGGTGAGTTTATTGGAAATAGCTTTCTAATGATGTATAAAGCTACCGCGTCTTCATTTTCTATGTTTTCATTGATAGGATTAACGCTAAGTTTTATAGCCTCAACCATATCTAAGTCAAAACCCCAATGGTCAAATATAGCAGCTGTTATTTGCGGAGTAGTTATATCAAGATAGCTTTTTTCCACTTGGTCTGTGTTTATAGCACTATCTATGTCTGAACGAAACTGAAGTAGTTCTGTGCCTTTTATGATTTCATCGGCTATGATTATTTTACCCACCTCTTGAAGTAGGGCACATAAAAATATAAGGTCTTTTCTGCCAATGCTCATCTTGCCATACCATTTATTTGCAAAAGCACCTTGCATATTTGATATTTCAGCAAATTTTTCAGGTGTTATTCCATAAGGCTCCGTGTCTATTTTTAGAAGCTGTTTTGCTGATGCACTTATACATAATGCTCTTGTGGTTGTCATGCCAAATAAAGAGACAGCTTGCAGTACATTTTTTACCTCTCTTCTTAGGTTGTAAAGTGGAGAGTTTGCTATTTTTAGTATGTTTGCAGCAAGCATAGGGTCTTTTTCGATGATTTTAGCAAGTTGCGGTATGTTTGGGTCATCACTGTTGTAAAGCTTTTCTATCTCTCTTACGCTTTCTGGTAGAGGAGGAAGGGCTTTTATCTTAGTGGCTATTGATTCGTTCATGACTGTCCTTTTTGTAAAATTTGACTATTTTAACATAATAATCTTTATGGATAAATAATATAGCTTTTTGAGCCGTTTACGCTATGATAGATTGTGGTGTTGTTTAATCTTGAATACAATCTTAGTAAAAGCTTTTGCATAAGTGGCTGGGTAGATGGAGTAAACCAAGCATTGTTGGATATGGCTATCATTATATTTGGCGAATTTTCATAAAGCTTTTTGGTGGTTGCTTCAAAGCAGATGGCATTTCGTATCACAACTCCATCTACTGTATAGTTTTGCGCCTCCTTTGCTACTGAAAAATCTTCAGCCCCATCGTAAAAAACATCATTTATAATATTTTTTAAAAAATTTGGCAGAGGTATTTCTTCGCCAAAGGGAACCAAGATGAGTTTGTGAAAAATCTTCATCTCACCATCATTAAAAAAATAAGCCGAATTGTAAAACTTACCATCTTCATAGGTTAAAGCTCCTGTGATTATGGCAATTTTTTTAGATTTTTTCTTTAAAAATTCTTGCACTTTTACGGAGCGATTTAGATAAATCGGAAAGGCACTTTCAGGAAAAATTATCAATCTATTTTTATTTTTTATGGCTTGGTCTATAAGTTTTGCATTGTCGTTTATCTGTTTTTGTGTGAGTTTTTTATCCCATTTATCTTCTTGATTAATCATTGTATTTACAAGTTTAAAACTAAAGGGCAGATGGGGCGGTTTGATACCAAGATAAAAATCAATGCAAAATGCTAAGGCAAGCAGTGCAAGTGGTTTAAACTTTATCTTTGCCCTTACAAAAAGTGCAATACTTAGCATGAAAACAAATAAACTTAGCAAATCGGGTCTAAAATAGCTATCTAAAAGCAAAAGTCTAAAGTCAAGCCAGTTAAATCCAAAAGGATGTATAAAAGAAGTGACTAAAAATAAAAGTATAGCCCTTATAAAGACATTTTTATTGCATAAGGTTGAGAGTAAAAACATAAATGCGTAAACCAAGCTAGTGCCAATCATACCAAGGGGCATAAGGTAGCCAAAGCCATAGTGAATAAAGCTAAAACTTATCCAATAAAACCAAAAAAGACCTACAAAAAACCCAGTCCAAAAGTAAACAAATCTATAAGATTTAAATAAAAAATAAAATCCTAAAAATGCACTAAGGGAGTAAAATATTTTGTAATTTATCTCAAAATACTCTAAAACTATAAATAAAGATAAAAAAAATGCTATAAAAAAGCCTTTTATTATGTTTGTAATGCTAAAATAATAGCTTAAATTTTTAATATTAAAGGATGAACATGCAAAGTGGTGGAGATTTATTAAGCTCATTTTTACCTCTAATCGCATTATTTGCGATATTTTATTTTTTGGTTATAAGACCTCAACAAAAACAAGCCAAAGAACATCAAGCAATGGTTAATGCCCTAAAAAAGGGTGACAAGATTGTTACAAATGGCGGTATTATTGCTGAAGTTGTAAAACCTGAAGAAGATTTTATCAAAGTTAAGCTTAATGATGATGTAATTGTTAAGTTATCTCGTGAATATGTTGCAAAAAAGATAGATAAGGTAGAGAAAAAAGCAGATGTCTAAGAAAATTTTTAACTATAGACTTGTGATATTTGCTATCGCTTTTATATTTGGTGTGGGTTTTTCTATGCCAACACTCTTGCAAACAAAATCAGGCTCAAAGATAACTTTAGGACTTGATTTGCAAGGTGGATTACACATGCTTTTAGGAGTACAAACCGATGAAGCTTTAAAATCAAAAATAAAATCGATTGCATCTAGCATAAAGTTTTTTACTAACGATAATGATATTATTATAGATGGCTTGAAAGTAAGCGATGGTAAGGTTAGTTTTGTTTTACTAGATGAGGGCGAACTTAAAAATGTCAATAAAATGCTCAAAGATATAAAGGGTATAAAGACAACTTCTAAAGAAAAGCTAAATTTTACAATAGAACTTACAAAAGAAGAGAAGATAGCTACTGTAGAATACGCCATAAATCAAGCTGTTGAGACCATAAGAAACAGACTTGACCAGTTTGGACTTGCTGAGCCTACTGTTGCAAGGCAGGGAAAAGATAAGATTTTAGTGGAAATTCCAGGTATAAAAACACAAGCTGAAGAGAAAAGGGCAAGGGAGCTTATCGCAAAGGCTGCTCACTTGCAACTTATGGCAGTTGATGAGAAAAAAAGTGACCAAGTTTATGACCTAAGCAGTTCTCAAGCCTTACAATATGGAGATGTTATATACTCTGATGTGAAAAATGAAAATAAAAAATATCTACTAAAAGCTATACCTATACTAGATGGAAGCATGCTAACAGACGCTAGAGTGGCTTTTGATATACAAAATCAACCTATTATTAATTTTACTTTAAACTCTCAGGGCGCTAAGATTTTTGGAGATTTTACAGGTAAAAACATCAACAAACGTTTAGCAGTTGTGCTTGACAATAAAGTATATTCGGCTCCAAACATCCGTGAGAGAATAGGCGGAGGAAGCGGACAGATAAGCGGTGGTTTTACACTTGCTGAAGCTAGAGATGTAGCTATTGCTTTAAGAAGTGGTGCTTTGCTAGCTCCTGTAAAACTTCTTGAAAAAAGAAGTGTAGGTCCATCTTTGGGTGCTGATAGCATAAAAGCAAGTATGCTGGCTTTAATTCTTGGGTTTATCGCAGTTGTTATATTTATGATTTTATACTACGGATTTGCCGGAGTGATAGCAAATGTTGCTTTGATAGCAAACCTTTTTATGGTTTTATCTATCATGGCTCTTTTTGGTGCGACTTTAACCTTGCCTGGTATGGCGGGAATTGTACTAACTGTAGGTATGGCTGTGGATGCAAATGTTATCATCAATGAAAGAATAAGAGAGCTTTTAAGACAGGGAGCTAGTGTGAGTAAGTCTGTGGAGCATGGTTATGCAAATGCGATGAGCGCTATACTTGACGCAAATATTACCACTCTTATAGCTGCTGTTTTACTTTATGCTTATGGAACTGGACCTATCAAAGGTTTTGCAGTTACTATGAGTATAGGAATATTGGCTTCAATGCTTACAGCTATACTTGGAACTCATGGCATATATGATGCATTGATGAGTAAAATAGAAAAATCAAATAAAACCTCATTTTGGTTTGGGATAAAAAGGGGCTAAGATGCAAATATTTTCAAAAGATAAAACATATAATTTTATGAAACTAAGCCCTATTTTCTTGGCAATATCTGCCATAATTATACTTAGTTCGTATGTATTGTTAGGATTTAAAGGTTTAAGCTACGGGATAGATTTTTCAGGCGGAACCTTGGTTCAAGTTAAGTACGATAAACAAGCCCCAATCAAAGACATAAGAGAAAAACTTTCAACTGTAAAGCTTTTTGAAAACGCAAGTGTTACTGAGTTTGGCTCACCCGATGAGGTTGTCATAAGATTTCCTAGCTCAAGCGGAGAGTTAGGCACTGACGTGGGTGATAAGGTTAGAGAGCAGTTAAAGGGCACGGGAAATTATGAGATTAGACGTGTGGATATAGTAGGACCAAAGGTTGGTGGAGAGCTTAGAGAAAAAGGCTTAACAGCTATGAGTTTATCTATACTTGCTATATTGCTTTATATTGCGTTTAGATTTGAGTGGAGATTTGCTGTGGCTTCTGTGATAGCTTTAATTCACGATATATCTATCACTATGGGTGCATTGATTGTTTTTGGTATAGATATAAATCTTGATATCCTAGCAGCACTTTTAACACTTCTTGGATATTCACTAAATGATACTATCATAGTTTTTGACCGTATTAGAGAAGGGATACGAGATAGTAAGATATTTGATTTATTTGCCATCATAAATGAGTCAGTTTCTAAAACACTTTCAAGAACAGTTCTTACTTCACTTACTACATTTTTTGTTGTTTTAACTCTTTTCTTGTTTGGCGGAGAGATTATTCATGGATTTGGATTTACTCTTTTAATTGGTATAATAGTTGGAACATATAGTTCTATCTTTATAGCCTCTCCTATGCTTAAAATTTTGGGTTTTGATGTTAAAAAATTCAAAGAAAAAGAGGCTAAAAAAGAGAAGCTTAGAATTGAAAAAGAGAGAATGCGTGCTCAGTATGAGGGCGGCGTTGTTTAAGGAGATAAAATGAATTGGGGAAAGGTATTTTTTGTATTTTTTACTCTTATGAGTTTAACTACAACAGCTGGTTTTTTATATGAGGACAATGCTATTGCTTTATTTATAGCAGCTAGTATAAACCTTGTTTCATCTTTGCTTAAAATTGGGGTGAAAAATGTACTTTCAGCTGAGCTTTTTGCAAGTTCTTTAGTGGCAGATTTGCACTTAATCCCTGCATTTTTGTTTCTTGTGCTAGACAATAATCTAACTGTTGCTATAACATTGGCAATAGGTGCAGTTATAGCAAACACATTTTCTATAGCTCTTGTGCTAATCGAAGCTGCAAAAACTAGAGAGGAATTTTAATGGACTATAAGCCTGAACAGATTGAAAAGAAGTGGCAAGATTTTTGGAAAAAAAGCGAGTATTTTGAACCAAGTGGCGATAAGAGTAAGCCAAAAAAATACATCTTAAGTATGTTTCCATATCCAAGTGGTCGTATTCACATGGGTCATGTTAGAAACTACTCTATAGGCGATGGGATTGCAAGATTTTACAAAAAACAAGGCTATAATGTTTTACACCCAATAGGCTGGGATAGCTTTGGAATGCCTGCTGAAAATGCAGCGATTAAACATAAAACCCATCCTAAAAAATGGACTTATGAAAATATTGACTACATGAGAGGGGAGCTTGGCTCTCTTGGCTTTTCTTTTTCTAAAAAAAGAGAGTTTGCAACAAGTGATGAACTTTACACCAAACATGAGCAAGGTTTTTTTATCGATATGTACGAAAAAGGACTTGTTTATAAAAAGGAAAATCTTGTAAACTGGTGTGAAGAGTGTGGCACTGTTTTAGCAAATGAGCAAGTAGAAGAGGGTTGTTGCTGGAGATGTGGGCAAGAGGTCATTCAAAAGCAGATGAGTGGGTATTATCTAAAGATTACCGAGTATGCTGATGAATTACTTGAAGATTTAAAAAAGCTTGAGGGAAAATGGCCAAAACAAGTTTTAACTATGCAAGAAAATTGGATAGGAAAAAGCAATGGTTTAGAGTTTAAATTTGAGCTTGATGAACAAAGCAAGGCCAAAGTAGATGGAGTAGATGGATATAAGGTTTTTACCACAAGGCCAGATACAATATATGGGGTAACTTATTCAGCCATAGCACCTGAGCATGAGCTAGTAAAAAAGCTTATAGAAAATGGACACTTAAGTGATGATGTTGTTTGTAAGATTGATGCTATGTGTAAGCTTAGCTCAAGAGATAAGCAAAGCTCTAAAAAAGAGGGATATGACTTGGGCATAAGCGTAATTCACCCACTAACTAAAGAAAAAATACCTGTTTGGGTAGCAAATTTTGTCCTAATCGAATATGGTGGAGGAGCTGTTATGTCTGTTCCTGCTCATGATGAGAGAGATTTTGAATTTGCAAGTGAGTTTGGATTAGATATTAAACAAAGTATTAAGCCAAGCAAGGGTGAGTATGACGCAAGTAAGCCATATACTGAGGCTGGTATTTTAGTTGATAGCGGTGAATTTAGTGGCTTAAAATCAAAAGATGCTATTAAAAAAATTATCTATCATTTTGAACAAAACAATTTAGGTAAAAAGGTAACAAACTATAGACTTCGCGACTGGGGTATTTCTCGTCAAAGATATTGGGGTGCTCCTATACCTTTTATCAACTGTAAGACATGTGGTTTAGTGCCAGAAAAAAAAGAAAACCTACCTGTAACCTTGCCACAAGATGTAAATATCACAGGAGAAGGAAATCCTTTAGAACTGCACCCTTCTTGGAAAAATACAACATGCCCTAAGTGTGGATGTGAAGCTATCAGGGAAACCGATACTATGGATACCTTTTTTCAGTCAAGTTGGTATTTTTTACGCTACGCATCAAACCCAACAACTTGGGAGAGTGAAGCTTTTTGTAAAGAAGATGTGGACTACTGGCTAGGGGTTGACCAATACATCGGCGGTATAGAGCATGCCATAATGCACCTTTTATATGCTAGATTTTTCACAAAAGTTTTAAGAGATTTAGGCTATGTTGGTGTTGATGAACCTTTTGAAAATCTTTTAACGCAAGGTATGGTGCTTAAAGATGGTGCTAAGATGAGTAAATCTAAGGGAAATACAGTTGACCCAGATGAGATCATCAAAAAGTACGGAGCCGATACAGCAAGACTTTTCATACTCTTTGCTGCGCCTGTAGCTAAAGAACTTGAGTGGAATGATGATGCAGTAGATGGAGCTTTTAGATTTATAAAACGTCTTTGCTCAAGAAGCGTAAATGCTAAAAAGTGCACCACTTTGCCAGATATTTCTCATGATAGTTTAGATAAAAAAGAAAAATATGCTAGAAAAAAAGTCTATGAAAGTCTTAAAAAATCAATGGATATGATAAAAGATTCTAGCTATTCGTTTAATACCTTAGTCGCTTCTTGCATGGAAGCTTTAAATGCCTTAAGCGACCAAAAAAATGAAGATGTGTGGAGCGAGGGTTACTATGTGCTTTTAAATGTGCTTGAGCCTGTTATTCCTCATGTGTGCTGGGAGCTTAGCGATGAATTGTTTGGGCGAGAAAATTTTAAACCCCTTGATATAAAAGAGGAGTGTTTTGAAGAAGATGAACTTATTTTAGCCCTAACAATAAACGGAAAGCGGAGAGCAGAGCTAAGCGTTAGCCTAGATGCTAGTAAAGATGATATAATATCTCTAGCTAAGGCTCAAGGTGCTAAATGGCTTGAAGGAAAAGAGATCATAAAAGAGATTTATGTTCCAAACAAACTTGTAAATATAGTGGTAAAATAATGAAAAATATCATCTTAGTTTTAGTTTTGTTTTTTGTTTCTTGTGGGTATAAACCAGTCTCTAAAATATCAGAAGATGTTTTAGGAGATAAAATCTATGTCAGTATAGCTGTTAGTTTAAATGACCCTAAAAATAGCGTTTTGATTAAAGACTCAGTTTTAGAAGCTGTGGTTAGTAGATTTGATAGAAAACTAGTTGAGAGACAAAATGCTAATACTTTGATGCATGTGAAATTAAATTCCATAAACTTTAGTCCTATAGTGTATGATAAAAACGGATACGTAATCTCGTATAGAACAAGGGTTGTGTTAAATATACTTACTAACTTAAAAAATGGCAAAAAGATAAGCTATGATGCTAGTGGTGAGTATGATTTTAACATAGAGCCAAATAGTATCATAAGCGATTCAAAACGTTTTGAAGCTATTAAGGGTTCATCACTAGACGCGCTAGATGAGTATGTGGCGTTTATTTCTATAAAGGGTATGTTATGGCAACAACGATAAGTGAACTCATAAGGCTTTCCCTTGAGAGATTAAAAAAAGAACATTTAAATCTAACGCCGGATAATTATTCTAAAATATTTTGCCAAGTTGCAAAAGAGAAAAAAGTTGTGGTAGAGGATTGTCAAAAGGTAACAAAAACATTAGCTAGACTTGATAAATCCTTGCAAGATGAGGCAAAGAGATTTAAGGTTAGTGATGTAGATGAACTTTTAAAGTATTTTACTGCCGTGATAAATCGCTCAAATACCATAGAATGCCAAAAGATAAATCAGGCATTTTTAGTGTTTTGTAAAAGACTTTTGCAAGTTATATCCTCTTTGCACAATAAAAAGGCAAGTGAATTAGCAGCTCAATCTTTGGAAAAATTAGATGTAAACTATCAAACAAAGACAATTGAATATCTAAAAGATGCTTGGTTTGAGTTTTTATCAAGTTACGATGATAGCTTTTATGAAAGACTAAATAGTTATGTAAAAGTTAATAAGGATGACTTGAAAAAAAGTATGGATAATATTTATAAATTCCTAAATGAAGGAGATAATGATAGTGCTTATGGCGAGTTGGCATCTTTAGTTATAGCGTCTTTAACCCCTTCTATAGCCTCTAGCATAAACGATGAGTTGGCAACTTTGAGTTATGAGCTAAATGCAAAGCCTGATATGCTAGCTTCTCCTGCAGTTCAAGAGGATATTAAAAAACTCATAAAAAAGCGAGTAGAGCTAGATAAAAAAGAGGTTGCAAAAAGAGTATCGGCCCTAAATGCCTTGCTTGATGAGATAAATAAAAAGGTTATAAATCTACTAGATACTAGCGAATTACATACTAAAGAAGTTATAAGCATTAAGAGTGACTTAAAGTCTATGGATATAAATAAAGGTAGTTTTGAAACGGTACAAGCTAGGCTTTTAAAGATAGCAGATTCGCTAGAGGCTGAGTCAAAAGGGCTAAGCGAGCAGATGAAAACCGATAGAAAAACCATAGAGGCCTTAAAACTCAAGGTAAACAAACTTGAGGGTGCTTTAGTGGAGGCTAAAAAAGAGAGTAAAGAGGATTTTTTAACTCACACGGCAAATAAACGAGCCTTAAATGATGAACTTGAAAGTGCAGAGGAAGCTTATAAGAGATACAGAATAAATTATAGTATATGTTTTTTTGACTTAGATAGGTTTAAAGTTATAAACGATACTTACGGACATGAGGCTGGCGATGTTATACTTGCAACTTTAGGTAAAATACTAAATAAATATGCAAGAAAAGTAGATGTTATAGGTAGATACGGTGGCGAAGAGTTTTTAGTTATACTTCCAAGTACAAATGAAGAACAAGCTGTAAATTTTGGCAATAAAATCTGTAATATTATTGAAAATTTTAAATTTATTTATAAAAAAGAGAGAATAAACGTAACCATAAGTGGAGGAGTTGCCGAGAGAGCTAAGTTAAGTAGCAAAGATGAGGTCGTACAGCTAGCCGATTCTAGGCTATATGAGGCAAAAGAAAATGGTAGAAATCAAATATCTCCTATTATTTAAAGTGAGCTTATGTCTTTAATTGAATTTTTAAACAATAAACCATCTAATTATAAAAATATAGACATAGCTAGAATGCCAAAAATCTATGAGCTATATAAAGAGTATTTTAACTTAAAACCTGTTATACATATAGTTGGAACAAATGGAAAAGGTAGTACAGGCAGATGGTTGGCTTTGATGTTAAAAAATGCGGGCTTTAAGGTAGGGCATTACACATCTCCTCACATAGTAGAATACAAAGAAAGATTTTGGGTGGATGGAGAGTGTGTAAGTTATGATGGATTGGACTTTTTTCATAAAAAATTACTTGATATTTTAGACAAAAAAGATGCTAAAGAGCTTTCATATTTTGAACACTCTACTTTTTTATCTGCTTTGGTTTTTGAAAGCTGCGATTTTATCATAATGGAAGCAGGACTTGGTGGAGAGTTTGATGCGACAAATGTTTTTAAAAAGCAACTTAGTATAGTAACAAGTATAGGCTTTGACCACGAAGAAGTGCTAGGCGATAACATACAAGATATTGCGAAAACAAAACTAAATAGCATAAATACAAGCACTGTTCTATCATCTCAACAAAATGACTCTGTTGTAAAGCTAGCTAAAGAGATGGCTTTAAAAAAAGGTGTAGATTTAATCTATGCCAAAGAAGATGAGAGCGCTAAGGTGGAGATTTTAAAATATCTTAAAACCCATAAATATGCTGAGTTTTTTTATGCAAATTTGCAAACTGCCTATGTGGCTGCCAAGACTTTAAAAGTTGAGGTTGATTTTTCTTCTTTGCCTGCTCTTGATTTGCAAGGAAGGTGCCAAAAGATTAGAGATAATATTTATATAGATGTTGGACATAACCCTTTGGCCGCAAGAGTGATAAAAGAAAATTTTAAAAATGATAAAATAGTTTTAGTTTACAATAGTTTTTTAGATAAAGATTATGCTTTGGTTTTGAATATTTTTAAACCCATTGTGGAACATGTGGAGATAATAAGGTTTAATTCCCAATTTAGGAAGACAGCTGAAGATGAGATAAAAAAGACCCTTGAAGGCATGAAAGTACCTTGGAGATATTTTGAAAATAACATAGATGAGAAAAAAATACACCTTGTATTTGGTTCTTTTCATGTGGTAGAAGAGTTTTTAAAGAGATTAAATGAAAAATAAGTTTACACTTACCATTACAGACATAGACGGTTCAAGACATTTTACCTTGCACCAAATAGTTAAAAAATTTTTACTATATTTTATTTTATTTGTCATAGTTGTCATAGTAGTGGGGGCTTGGCTTATAAAATATCTTAGCAATGAGGTTGAAACCTTGCAAGATAAAAAAGATATACTTGTTCGCAAAGAGTACGAGCTTAGAAAAAAATCTTACCAACTCCAAAGGCAAGTTCAGTTAAAAGCTGATGAGTTTGATAATCTTCAAAATAAACTTTCATCTATCGAAAAGCTTATAGGTATTACCCCTGATGAAAACAAAGACTTAATAACTAGAATAAAAAAGATAAAACTTTCTGCATCTGAGCAAAAAGCACTTTTTCAGCTTATTCCAAATGGAAATGTAGTAAAATACAAAAGAGTTTCATCTCCTTATGGTTGGAGAAATCATCCCATAAAGAAGAAAAAAGAGTTTCATCCAGGAATTGACCTAAAAGCACCAAAAAACACCCCCGTTAAGGCTGCTGCCGATGGTGTGGTTGAGTTTGCGGCTTTTCATGCCCATGGATTTGGAAAACTTGTTATACTTGATCATAGTTATGGGTTTGAGACTAGATATGCACATTTAAATGGATTTAATGTTAAAGATGGTGACTTTGTTAAAAAAGGACAAACCATAGGCTATGTAGGAAATACGGGTTTATCCACAGGAGACCATTTGCATTATGAGGTTAGATTTATCGGTAGGCTTTTAGACCCTACAAATTTTTTAAAGTGGAATAGAAAAAATTATTCAAATATATTTGAAAAGGAGACACACGTACAATGGCAATCTTTAGTAAAAATGATCATGAGGAACAGTCAAAGAGCAAAACGCCAATCAAGCAAACAACATCAGAAACAACAGTCATAGCAGGTGGAGCAAATATAAAAGGCGATTTTGCATTTGAGTGTAGACTTCATGTGGATGGTCACTTAGAGGGAACGTTTTTATCAAACAATCTCATAGTTATAGGAAAAAGAGGTTTTGTAAAAGGTGAGCTAAAGGCAGATAAATTAGTTGTAAATGGCGAATTTGAAGGAAGTGCTGATTGTAATATAGTTGAAGTTTTAGCCGGCGGCGTACTTAGAGGAGATGTTGTCTCTGAAGAGTTTATTGTGGAAGCAAAAGCAAAATTTGAAGGACAAAGCAAAATTCGCTCAGCCGACACAACTCAAAGCACAGCTATACCAATAATAGAACCACTAGAAGAGGAATAAAACTATTTGCAAGCTTCTTGTTACGAGTTTTTAAAACATTCAAAAGAGTATGAGCTTCTTATCGCCAAAGATGATAAGCAAGCTCAGCTTTTTGGCGATGTTGCTGCTTACCTTGGATATAAACCATTTATCTTACCTGATTTTAGAGCTTTTTTTGGAGATGACTTACGCTCTTTTAGTGGTGAGTTTCTTCATTTGCTCGGTGTTTTAAATGCCTATGAGTTTGAACAAAGTCCCAAAAAACTTCTCATATCGCCTATAAAAACCATTATTCACAATTTTCCAAACCAAAGCTTACTTCAAAGATTTTTCCTTGAATTTGGACAAAATTTAAACTTAAAATTACTAAAAGAAAAACTTCTTTTTTGGGGATACACCTTTGTTGATGTGGTCGAAGAGAGGGGCGAGGTTTCTTTTAGGGGTGATATCATAGATATATTTTCAAACACAGCGTCAAATCCAGTGCGTATAAGTTTGTTTGATGATGAGATAGAGAGCATAAGAGAGTTTAGCTGCGAGAGTCAAAAGAGCTTTAAAGATGAGCTTGAAAAAGTTGAGATTTTACCGGCTGTATTTTCGCTAGATGAAGATTTGTACAATCAAATAAATGAAAACATAAATCACATACAAAGTGACGCCTTTGTTAAAGATATGTTGTCTTTGGGTTTTTGGGTCTTACCAAAAGAGCATACGATTAACTACCTTGAGCTAAAAAAACCATGTATTTCTTTGGAAGCAAAAGCTCTTATCGATGAGATAATAGAGTTTAATGATACCTTTGATAGAGCTAGAGTAGATGGAATTAAAATAATAGGGCAAAACAAAGAGTATAAGGATATTGTAGCCAATAACATAAGAGAGTTTTTAGAATTTCATAAGGATAAAAAAATAACCATCCTAGCTAAAAATGAAGCACTGCTAAAAGCTTTAAATTTAGACGAAAATCTTAAGATAAAATACAAAAAATCAACTCTTAGTGTAAATGTCTTAGGAAGCGATGAGGTTATAGTATCTTTAAACGAGTTAAGAAAAGCAAAAAAGAGCAGAAAAAAAGCCTCTATCATCTTAGATGAGTTGAAAGTAAACGACTATGTAGTTCATGAAAGCTATGGGGTGGGTGTCTTTAAGGGTTTGCAAAAAACTACTGTGCTTGGCTCCACAAAAGACTTTGTTTTGATAACCTACCAAGGGGAAGATAAACTGCTATTGCCTGTGGAAAATCTTGATATGATAGATAGATACATAAGCGAAAGTGGTTCTTTAGCTACTGTTGATAGGTTAGGTAAAGGAAGCTTTATTAGGCTTAAAGAAAAAGCTAAAGCTAAACTTTTTGAAATAGCTTCAAATATAGTAAGCATGGCAGCAAAAAGAGAGCTTATTGATGCAAAAATCATAAGAGTAAGTGAAAAAGAGTTAAACGACTTCAGGTTAAGTTCTGGTTTTATTTATACAAAAGACCAAGAAAAAGCTGTTGATGATATAATCTTTGATTTGCAAAGCGGAAATGTTATGGATAGGCTTTTAAGTGCTGATGTGGGATTTGGTAAAACCGAAGTGGCTATGAATGCAATACTAGCCTGTGTTAAAAGCGGATTTCAAGCACTTTTTATAGCTCCTACTACTTTACTTAGCAATCAGCACTTTAAGACCCTAAACTCTAGGCTTTCGCCCTTTGGTATTAGCGTGGCTAAAGTGGATAGATTTGTAAGCGGTAAGGATAAAAAAAATATATTTAACTCCTTTAAAGAGGGAAGTATTGATGTGGTTGTTGGAACTCACGCTTTGTTGGGAATAGAAGCTAAAAATCTAGCCCTTTTAGTTATAGACGAAGAGCATAAGTTTGGTGTAAAGCAAAAAGAGAAGCTAAAAGAGCTTAGTGAAAACCTCCATTTGCTCTGTATGTCAGCAACGCCAATCCCTAGAAGTTTAAATATGGCACTTAGCTCCATAAAGGGATACTCGCAAATCCTTACAGCTCCAAGTGAGAGAGAAGATGTAAGAAGTTTTGTAAAAGAGTACGATGAGGCTTTACTAAAAGAGATAATCCTAAGAGAGCTAAGAAGAGGTGGGCAGATATTTTATGTTCACAATCGCATAGCTAGCATAGAGCAAAAGGCTAAGCAGATAAGGGCAATATTGCCAAAACTTCGCATATTGACACTGCATTCAAAGGTTACTCCTGCTTTTAGTGAAAAAGAGATGCTAAACTTTGAAAACAAAGAGTATGATATGCTTTTATCTACCTCCATTATAGAAAGTGGTATCCATCTACCCAATGTAAATACCATAATCGTTGAAAACTCAGACCGTTTTGGTATGGCAGATTTACATCAACTTCGCGGAAGAGTTGGTAGGGGAAATAGACAAGGTTATTGCTACTTTTTAGTTCAAAACAAAGAGGCTTTAAGCGACCAAGCTAAAAAGCGTCTTTTAGCCCTTGAGGCAAATTCGTTTTTAGGCTCAGGCTCGGTACTTGCCTACCACGACTTAGAGATAAGAGGTGGGGGAAACTTGGTAGGAGAAGCGCAAAGTGGGCATATTAAAAATATAGGATATTCACTTTATCTAAAAATGCTAGAAGATGCCATAAATACACTACTAAACAAAGAAGTTATAAAGAAAAATGATGTGGACTTAAAACTTAGTATAAACGCTTACTTAAGCGATACTTTGATAGCTGAAGATAGGGTAAGACTTGAGCTTTACAGACGCCTTAGTAAGTGCGAGAGTGTAAATGAAGTGTATGAGATAGAAGGGGAGATTGAGGATAGATTTGGGAAGATTGATGAGCATACAAGAAGCTTTTTGCAGATTATTATAGTAAAGATACTAGCTACTAAAACTGACACTCTTAGTATAACAAACTATGGACAAAATATCACCATAACGCTTCTTGACAACAGCAAGGTGGTGTTAAAATCACGAAGTAAAGATGACGATGATATCTTGGCGAGCTTACTTGAATATTTTAGAAAAGGCTTAAAATGAGAGTTGCATTTATAGGTGATGTGGTTGGAAGACCGGGTAGAGAGATTATAAAAAAACACCTTAAAGATATAAGGCAAAAACATAACATTGATATAGTCATAGCAAACACAGAAAATGCATCTCACGGTTTTGGTGTGAGTACAAAAAATGCAACAGAGCTTTTTAGCTGCGGCATAGACATTATGACAGGGGGAAACCACACTTGGGATAAAAAAGATATCATACCAAATCTTGATACTTTAAACATACTAAGACCACTAAATTATCCCGATGGGGTCGCTGGTCGTGGCATTGGCTATGTGGATGTGGATGGTTTTAGGCTTTGTGCGATAAATCTTATGGGAATTTTTTCTATGCCTTGGTGTGAAAACCCTTTTATAAAAATACAAAATGAACTTGAAAACTTAGAGCCAAATGATGGAGTTTTTATAGATTTTCACGCAGAAGCTACAAGTGAAAAACGTACTCTTATGCAAATGCTAAAAGGCAAAGTAGCCGGAATCGTCGGCACTCACACTCACATAGGAACTGATGATTTATGTATTGAACAAGGCACAATGTATCTAAGTGATATTGGCTTAACAGGTTGCAGAGATGGGGTTATAGGTATGGATTCAGCCTCACCTATCAAAAGAGCATTAACAGGGCTTCCCGCTTCATTTGATATACCAAAAAAATGCAAAAGCATACTTCAGATGGTCATATTTGACGTAGAAGATGGGGTTTGCAAAAGTGCATATAAACTTAAAATTTTAGATGACAAAGAGTATATTAGTGAAGCTTTTTTAGAGGGTTAATGATAGAGTAGATGGAGCTTTTCAAAAGCCTTATATAGGGGTGTTTTGGGCAATATATGTAGTTTTTTGATATTTATTTAAGTATTACTTTCTTTCTCCTTACTTTTTACAAAAAAAGTAAGCAAAATTGCCTTGCAGATGTCCATTCACACGATTTTAGTGATTTTCCCAAAAGCTGAGCTTAAAACTCAAAAAATAAAGCTCATTTAGAGCTTCATTTTTCTCAAACAGTTAAGCTCTTATCGCTTTTCATCAAATTTAAAATCGGCTCATTCCCAAAGCAAGGTTTAAAGCCGAACTTTTTTATGTTTATCAAGTTTTTATATTTGTTTTAATTTTGTGGAGTAGATGGAGAGTAGATGGAGCTTTTTTTAAAGCCATATTTAGGGGTGTTTTATGGAATATGTAGGGTTTTTTAATGTTTAATTAAGTATTTTATTTATCATTACTTTTTACAAACCTTGTAGCGAAGCGGTTAATCTCTGCGACAGCCGTAGCTTTAGCGTTGGTTCTTAGTGATTTTTCACAAATCACGCTAAAGAACATATAAACAAGTGCAAAACTCGAAAAATAAAGCTCATTTAGAGCTTCATTTTTCTCAAACAGTTATTTTCATCAAATTTAAAATCGGCTCACTCCCAAAGCAAGGGTTAAAGCCGAATTTTTTTATGTTTATCAAGTTTTTATATTTGTTTGAATTTTGTGGAGTAGATGGAGAGTAGATGGAGAAATTTTTAAGCCTTACATAGGTGTATTTTAGGGGATATATGGGGTTTTTAATATATTTTTTAAGATAAATTTAATATTTTCTTTGAGTTAAATATCTATAACTATTATCGTTTATTTTGCGCATTGTATAAAAGTTTTTAAAATAAAAATGCTTTTAATTATGTTATAATTTTTCATATTTTTAAGCTTTAGCACAAAAAGGAAGATTTTTATCAATGGATAGTTTTGAACTTTTAAAGACTTTAAAAACTCACTATAGCATAAAAGAGCCGTATTGGTGGAAGGGTGCAGGGGAGTTTGAAGTGGTTGTTGGCTCGGTTTTAACACAGCAAAGCAAGTGGGAAAATGTGGAGCTAAGCTTACAAAATTTAAAAAAGTTTGACCACTTAAGTTTAGAAAAAATTGCCTCTTGCGAAGAGGGTATTTTACAACAAATGATAAAACCTAGTGGGTTTTACCGCAAAAAAGCAAAAGTGCTTAAGGTTTTGTGTAAAAATATCATAAATGATTTTGGAGATTTTGAAAACTTTGCTTATGAGGTAAACCGTGAGTGGCTTTTAGCTCAAAAAGGCATAGGGCGTGAGAGTGCTGATAGTATTTTAAACTATGGATGCAAAAAAGAAGCTATGGTGGTAGATAGTTATACAAGTCGTCTTTTGGAGCATTTTGGGTATGAGTTTGAAAGCTATGATGAACTTCAAGAGTGGATAGTAGATGGAGTAGATGGAAGAGTGGATGGACTGTATGGTAAGCATATGCCACTAGCTCAAATCTATGCAAGGTTTCATGGTAAGATTGTGGAATTTTGCAAAGAGCATTTGAGGGGTAAAAACATAAGCGATGAAGGTAGAGCGATACTTGGGACTTGAAGGTTTATTGTGATAAGGCTAGTTAATTTTATAGTAAAGTATCCGATTAGTATTTTGCCGTTTGTATTTGCTTTAAATGTGGGTTTAATATATGTTTATATGACTATTGATAAATACTTAGATATTATCCATGATAGAGATATGTTTATACTTGGTATTTTTTATCTTGCCCTTTTTGTCTTAGTGTCAGCGGCGGCGGAGATAATGCTGTATTGTTACATTTTGTTTTTGTATCAATTAAAAAAAGTCGGTAAGAATTTTATATTTCGTATGCTTTTAAATTTTATAATTTTAATATCTTTTTTGGTTGGAGGATATTATATCGCTCATGTGGATTTTCAAAGGTATAGTGTGGGGATGGCATTTTGCGTGGGTATTTTGCTTTTATTTCCTATAAATATCAGTCATATTTCTTTTATGTCTTGGAAAAATAAACTCAACACATCATACGTTGGAGCGATTGTATTTAGTGAGATTGTTGGTGTATTTTTAGTAAAGCCTTTGATTACCATTATTTTGCTTTCATTTTCTGTATCTCACTCTATTATTGCGATATGCCATAGTGTGCTTGAGGTAGTAGCCCATCTTATACCTGCGTTTGTATTTATGTATTTTGCTAGAAAACTAAGGAAAAAACGTCATGAGGTTAGTTAATTTTATAATCAAGCACCCATTTAGTGTATTTTTGTTTTTGCCTATTTTATATGGCATTTTAAAGCTTGTTTTTAGTCAAATTGAGTATAAGGTGGTAAACTTTTTTATAGATTATTTGTATTTTAATACATCAGATGTCATCTTTACTGCCGTTTACTCTATGTTTTATGCCTATGTTTTGTTTTTATACCAGCTAAAGAGGATTGATAAATCTTTCATATACCTTGTTGTTTTAAGTGTTTTAGGTATGTTTGTCTTTGTTTTAAAGGATTTGTCTATAGAAAGTTTATGTGTTTTATTTGCTATAAATTTTATATATATGGGTGTGGCAAAAAACAGACTAGATATATGGTATGAGGTTGTTGTTTTTGTCTTTGGGTTTATTAGTCTTGTGGCAGTGGCTCATTTGGAAGATTGGCTAATACCTAGTCTTATATCGTATTCTTTAGATGTATCTATTTTCCTTTATGCTACAAGGTTGTTTTCCTCTCTGTTTCCAGCTTTTTTATTTGTATATTTTGTTGTGAAGTTAAGGGGCAATCACCGCTTTAATATATATCCACTAATCGCTCTTTTTCTTCTTTGTATTTCGCTTTTGCCTATTGTGATTTTGGACTTAAACTCCGGAAGAGATGCATTTTTTATATTGTTTATAGTCTTTGGGGGTTTTAGTGTGTTTAACTTTTTTTCTATGATAGCACTTTTTTTAAGCGAGCCAAAGACGCTAACAAAGGGCGTAAAAAAACTTTTTGTTTTTGATGTTGTGGGGGTGTTGATTTTTACAACTTTTGTGCATATTGTTTTTGGAAGAGACATAGTGGGCACTTTAGTTTTTTGCATCTATTCATCCATGATAGTTTTAACGCCATTTAACGCCATAGTTTTAGAGACGATTGGCTCTAAAAATAAATTTAAATTTTCTTCTTGGACGTTTTTTGCTATCATGCTTGGCATAGAGATAGTATGTTTTATAGCTTCATTTTATATATTTTCAAATCTAAGTAAATTTGATATAAGTATCGATATAAGAACAAATGTTGCCCTATCTTTACTTGGATATACTGTTGTCTTTATATACTTTTTAAAAACTGCTAAAAAAGGATTTAAGTGATGAGAGTTGTTAATTTTATGGTTAGATGTCCATTTAGTATGGTTTTATTTGTTTTTATGGTACTTGATATTCGTATGCATATGTTATTTGGTAGTTTAAAAGGAGTGAGGTATGAAAAAAATACTAATAGCACCAGATTCTTTTAAAGGCACTATGAGTTCTTTAGAAGTATGCAGTATAATTGCAAAAAGTTTTAGTAAAATGTTTAAAAATCCCATTATTACACTTCCTATAGCCGATGGTGGTGAAGGAAGCATAGAGGCATTTTTACATGTAAAAAAGGGTAAAAAGATTTACCTAAAGACTACTTCGCCAGATTTTAAAACCATAGATAGCTACTACGCTATACTTGAAGATAATACCGCCATAGTTGAGGTGGCAACAACAGCAGGACTTGGTTTGGTAAAAGATAAAAATCCTGCTTTAACTACCACTTGTGGAGTAGGCGAACAGATAAAAGATGCTATAGAAAATGGTTGCAAAAAGGTGATAGTCTGTCTTGGTGGAAGTGCTACAAATGATGCTGGATGTGGGCTTGTATCTGCTTTGGGAGCTAAGTTTTATGATAAAAATGGAAAAAAGTTTATCCCCGTTGGCAGTACTTTAAAAAAGATAGCACATATAGAACTAAATGAGTTAAACAATAGAGTAGATGGAGTAAGTTTTACGACGATATGTGACATAACAAATCCGCTATATGGCAAAAATGGAGCAGCCTATGTTTTTGCTCCTCAAAAGGGTGCAAATGAAGCTATGGTTAAGCTCTTGGATGAAAATTTAAAGTTTTTAAATGAAAAGGTTAAAAAACTTTTTAACATAGATATGCAAACCATAAGTGGCTCTGGTGCTGCTGGAGGTATGGGTGGGGGAGCAGTTGCTTTTTTGAACTCAAATCTTAAGTTAGGTATAGATGTGATACTTGAAAACGCTTCATTTGATGAACTGATAAAAGATTGTGCTTTAGTTGTTAGTGGAGAGGGTAAACTAGACTCACAAAGCGTAGATGGAAAAGTTATCTGTGGTATAGCAAAAAGATGTAATAGAGCAAATGTTCCTTTAGTTTGTATAGTAGGAGGCTATGAAGGGGAAGTTGATAAGTTTTATGAATTAGGTGTAAATGCTCTTTTTCCAACTACTACTATGCCAAGAGGGCTAAATGAGCAAAATGTTAAAAAAAATTTAGCAGATGTTTCTTTAAATGTTGCTAGAATGCTTAAGCTTAAGGTTTAGTTTCTAAAGCTCCATTTAAAAATTTATCAACTGGTTTGATTTGAGTTTTTATGTTTTTTAGAAACTCTTTTGTATCATTTTTTTTATGACACTGCTCACAAGTAGAGAGATAGTTGTGGGCAGCTATGCCACTGCTTGCAACTTTTTTTAAAGAGTGACACTCCCAGCAGTCTTGTCCGCATCCCCCATCTCCCATATCTACTTTTTCCATATTTTCGGCACTATGACAGCTTTTGCATAAGATAAGTTTTTTGTGTTGAGCTTGTTTGTAGTTGCCCTTTTCGTCAACTAGTTTTGGGTGACAGGATGCGCAATCCCCCGAACAGGCGAAAGCTAGGGAGGTAAAAAATAAAAAAATGATAATATTTTTCATTTGTTTCCCTTATAAATAAAATTTGATATTATTATAACATAAGAAATTTAAAGATTTTATTATTTTAGTAGTATTTTGATAAAGAAGATTATCGCATGCGAATAACACATGCGATAAGTGTGTTATTCGTTTACAAGCTCAAGTGAGATTTTATGCCCTTTTTGCTCTAGTACTTTGACTTTTACTTTGTCGCCAATTTTTACATAATCGCTAATAACTTCAACTCTTTCTTTAGCCATTTTGCTAACGTGAAGTAGTCCATCTAATCCATCGGCTATCTCAACAAAAGCACCAAAATCAACTATGCGTTTTACTTCTCCATCTACTATCTGTCCGATTTCAAATTTGGGTGCTTCTTTTCGTGGTCTATCATCTCTTCTGCCTCTGCCTCTAAAGTTTCCTCTAGAGTTATCTTTTTGAGTTATTTCGATGATATATTCTTTTGCTGCTTCAACTTGTTTCTTTTTTTCACCTGCGATTTTCACCTCGCCTTTGTCTCTATCTAGGTCGATTGATACTTCAAATTTTTCTATGATTTCTCGTATGGTTTTGCCCGCTTGACCTATGATGTCAACTATCTTAGAAGGGTCGACATTAAAAAGCTCAAGTTTTGGTAAGTATGCTTCGTTTAGTTCTATTTTTTCATTTGCCATTTCCATAAGGTTTAAGATATGCTCTCTTCCCTCTTTGGCTTGAAGCAGTGCCTCTTTTAGAACATTTAACTCAATGCCTCCTAGTTTTATATCCATTTGAAGCGCTGTGATGCCATCTTTTGTACCTGCTACTTTAAAGTCCATATCGCCATCGTGGTCTTCTAGTCCCATTATGTCAGTTAAAATGGCATATTTGTCATCTTCAAAAACCATACCCATAGCCACACCTGCAACAAGCTTTTGTGTTTGTATTCCGGCAGCTCTAAGAGCAAGTGAACCACCGCAAACTGTTGCCATAGATGATGAGCCATTTGATTCTAATATCTCAGAGACTAGTCTTATGGTATGAAGTGAGTTGATGCTGATAGTTGGAGCAATGGCTCTTTTAGCTAAGTTTCCATGCCCTAACTCTCTACGTCCGGGAGCTCTAAGGGGACTTGCTTCTCCTACTGAAAAGCCCGGGAAGTTGTAATTTACCATAAAATTATCGCTTTGAGGTGTTTTTTCTGTGAGCAGGTCAAACATTTGTCCATCTTGGTCACTTCCAAGGGTACAAATAGCAAGTGCTTGGGTTTGACCTCTTGTAAAAAGGCAAGAGCCATGAGCGCGAGGCAAGATGTTTGTTTCTATTTCGATAGTTCTTACATCCTTTAAACCTCTTCCGTCTGCTCTTTTTCTTTCATTTATGATTTGCTCTCTTACTATCTTTCTTTTGTATGCGCCTAAAACTGCACTAACAAGAGACTTATCCCACTCTTCTTTGATAGCAACTTCATCTTTCATGATGGCTTGGACTATATTTTCAAGCTCAACCGCCCTTTCGCTTTTTGCCATTTTATTGATAGCTTTTTTAACATCTTCTTTGTAAAACTCATCTATATATACAAAGATAGAATCATCTGCTAAATCAGCTTTAAGTTCAAGTAAAGCGTCTTCTTTTTTGATCGGAGTAAAGGCTTCTTTGTAGGCTTTTGAGGCTCTTGTGATGGCTTGCTGTGCAAAGTCAATGGCTTCAACCATCTTATCTTCGTCAAACTCGTTTATATTTTGAGTTGGCTCTTGTACTAGGCTTGGGTCAAAAACTGGGTCGATGGCAGGTACGGGTATAGATGATGTACTTATGGTTGGTATAGAACGCATCTCTATCATAAGAAGTTCATTTTCGCTTCCTGCTACATATAGGTCAAGGGCTGATTTTTTTAGCTCGCTGTTGCTAGGATTTATGACAAATTTATCATCTATATATCCTACTCTTACTCCAGCTACTGGTATGTTTACAGGAATGTCAGAGACAAAAAGTGCTGCACTTGCCGCATTTAGAGCTGCAACTTGCAAATCAACTTCCTCATCGCAAGAAAGTACAAAAAGCACTATTTGTGTTGGATAGCCATAGCCTTTTGGGAAAAGAGGTCTTAAGCTTCTGTCGATTATCCTTGAAGTTAGAGTTTCAAAATCTCCTGGCTTTGTTTCTCTTTTGATATATCCACCTGGTATACGTCCTGCTGCATAAGTTTTTTCAACGTATTGCACTGTTAGTGGTAGAAAATCTTCTTCTACTTGTTTGTTGTCTCTTGAGACTGTAGCTAGGATGGTTGTATCTTTTACACTATAAAGTACAGCACCTGATGCATGTTTGGCAACTTTGCCAATGTCAAAAAATTCCTCTTGGTTGTTTACTTGTATGGAACATTTCATATTTGTTCTTCTCCTGTTTTGATTTCTTTTTTAAATGGTAGATAATATTTTGAATTTTCTAAAATATTTTTTATCTCTTCACTACTTGCGTTGTCTTTGTTTTTAAAATAAAAGTCCGTATCTACAAAATTTGCTATGTGGTATAGGGTATATATGCCGTCTGTGGATGTTTCTAACGAAGACTCTAAGTTAGCTGGTATAACAGGGACTGAGAAAAAAACATTGTGAGCTTTTGCGGCTATGGCAGTTTTTATGGCAGTTAACGCTGTAAGTCCGGTCTCGCAACCATCATCGATTAGCAAAATATTTCTATCTTTTAAAGAGCTTATTAGCTCGCCTTTTTTGTATTTATAGACCTTTTGGAGTATTTTTTCTTCATATTTTCTATGGGCTTCGCCGTAGATATACTCTTCATGTATATCAAAAGATTCTATTAAGTTCTCATTCATAACAATCTCTTCGAGTTCACTTACCATAGCTATGGGGTTATGGGAATTGTTTGGTGCAAATATATGCTCGAAAAAAAGTATATCGTATTCTAGTTGGAGCTTATTTGCTACAACTTCTGCCATCTTTATGGCATTTAGCGAGATAGCTACAATGAGCCAATTTTCATCTTGGGCTTTAGTAGATGGAAGTACTTCTACTAGCTTTAAGCTAGCGTCTTCAAGGTTTTCAAAGATTTGTGTTTTTGAATTTAAGTTTTGTTTCATTATTCAGTTGATACCTCATAGTTTTTGGAAAAATCATACTCAACTCCTCCTAAGGGATATAGCTCAAAACCTATATATACACCTCTTTTTCTAACAAACTCACTACCTTTGTATGTAAGTTTTGGAGTGGTTTTTTCTGTATATGAGATAGTGTATTCCCAGCACTTTTTCTTAGCATTTAATCCTATGCTCCACTTATTTGTATATTTGTTTTCTAGATTATAGTCCAATGAAGCAAAGTATTTATATTTTTTGTTGTATTTTGCCTCTGTGCTAACTCTTATAAAGTTGTCTTTTTTGTCCTTGTTTGACCTTCTAAAAGTGTGTATAGTTTTTAATTTATATCGTGAATTTTGTAAGTTTATTTCGCTTTGTACTTTTGAGAATATTTTGTTTTTATGGGAGTAAAATATGGAGTTTGATATATAATTATTTGGCGTGAAATAGTAAGATATTTCATGCTTTAAATTATCATACTTATAATCATCATCTTCCAGGTTAAACCCTTGCTTTATTGACTGTCTTAGCTTTTTTTCTCCATTTGAATTGTAAAAGTATTGTACAAATTTAGCATCTATTCGTCTTTTGTTCAGGTTTACTTTTAAAAAATCCTCAGGAATCTTTCCATTTCTAAAACTAGGTACGATATAGTCTAGGTTAAACTGCATTATGTGGTAAAAATTTGAGTATGGTTTAGCTAGGTCAGAATGTAAAGATATTTTATGAAAATTTTTTGCATAAAACTCACTTTCTCTATTGTCACTATAAGATACATTGGTCATGTATAGATTTTCTGAAATGCTTAATTGTAAATATTTATCAAATAAGGTTGTGTAAAATGTTAAAGGCAGGTTTGCTTCAAGTTGACTTGCCCCTAAACCTTCTTTTCTTGTATAATTATGGTATTGCATATCAAAAGAGTACAGCAAGTTTGGCATGATTAGATTATCTAAGTAGTGATGATATTGAATCGTTGGTAACTCTTGAAGAGTGTCATCATTGTTTACTTTTGCTGTGTCTATATAGTACTTTGCATAAAGACCACCATAGTGTTTGTCCGAGTTTATAAAATAGTTTATCTTGGAAGATACAAAACTACTGTGTCCATCATCATTTTTACCTTTTAGGTTTAGGTAGTCTATGTCATTTAGTAAAGTTATATCTATAAGTAATCCATCATCTATACTATTTGAAGATAAAAAGTTTTCCAGTAGTTTATTGTTTTTATAGTTAAGCTCTAATCCTTTATGAGTAGTATTTTTTAGCTTTTCTTTTTTGCTATAGTCTTTTTTGTGTTTAAAGGCTCCAAATATTAAACTTCCTTTTGAGTAAGGAGTGTCAACAAATCTAAAAGTATTATAAATTCCTACTCCAGCATCTGTACGTATTTGAGGAGTGATTTCTAAATCCCACCACTTCTGCTCAGCTATAAATATAGGTTGCATATATAAAAAACCGTTTGTTTTGCCGTATCCAACAGTAGGGATTAGTAGTCCTGTTCGTCTTTTGTTGTTGGTCGGTATGCCAAAATATGGAAGATAAAAAACAGGTGTGTTCCGTATGTAAAAAGTTACATTTCTTAGATGTAAAAATCTACTTTTTTTATTTAACTTTCCGCTTGTAAAAGCAAAAGACCAGTCTGGATTTTCTATATTGCAACTAGAAGTTATGGCGTTTTCGGTTATGTAGTATTTTTCATTGCTTTTTGCATTTTCACACTCTAGCCACATATTTCCATCTTGTTCATAGTGAAAAAATGGAGAAAAAAATCCGGTTTTATCTTCAAGATTTAATTTTATATATTTACTCTTCACTGCTCCGCTTATGCCATTTATAAAATTTACATCCTCAAAGAGCTCTAAATCTCCATTTAGCTCATTATACACAGCTTTTTGGGCAGTGATAAGGTAAGATTCGCTGTATACTAATACATCACCTTTTGCTACTATGAAGTGTTCATTTTTATGTACACTGTTGGCTAAAAGTTCAACATTTTCTATTTTTGCATAGGAAAAATTTACTATAAGGATTAGAAAAAGGACTATCTTACGCATTTATCACCAAGGTTTTAGCAAGCTTATCATGCCAAGTTTGTCTGTTTTTGTCGAAAAATCCCCATAAAAATCCAAGATATAAAACCCATTCGCTCATAACTCTTAAACTAGCTCGTATGATAGATGTGAGAAGGCTTGGATTGTCTAGTAAGTCTGTGCTTATAACTCGTATTTTAACTATCATTTTGCCAGCAGTGGCTCCGTAGTACCAAGTAAAAAATCCATGATAGAGTATTTTTAAAAATGCTATTTGAAAAACCAAGGCGTCCATGACGTATATGAGCTCTTCGTTAGAGTTTGCTTCAGTTAATTTGCTCCAGTATATAGCTAAAAATAAAAATGAAATAATAAATTCATCTATTATAAAGGATACAAATCTTAAATGATTTGGTGCTAAAGTTATGTTTTCTCGTTGTAACATATTTATCATTTTAATGCCTGATATGAGATATCGTTTCTGTATTGTTTGCCGGCAAAATGCACACAAGAGCATAGCTCATAAGCTTTATTTCTTGCTTTATTTAGATCATCTGCTATGCCCACGCAAACCAATACTCTTCCTCCTGTGGCAAAAAGATTGTCTTCAATCTTTTCAACTCCACCATAGGCTATATGGGCATTTTCAAGTTCTCCATCTACTATAATCTCAGAAGGTTTTGAGTTTTTGTAGGGGTAGTTTTTGCTTGCCATAACAACTCCAACTGCGTATTTGTTAAAAAATTCAAGTTTCAAGCTTTTTAAACTAGCATTTGTACTTGCGTAAAACATATCAAAAACACTTGATTTTATAAGAGGCATTAGTACTTCACACTCGGGGTCTCCAAAGCGTACATTATACTCAAGCACATAAGGTTCTCCATCTACTATCATAGCCCCAATAAAAAGCACTCCTTTAAAAGGATTACTTTCTTTTTTCATGCCATCTAGGGTTGGTTTTAGTATTTTTTGCTTTACTTTTTCATATATGTTTTCATTGGCTAGTGGTGTTGGTGCATACGCTCCCATGCCACCCGTGTTTACGCCTTTGTCTCCATCTAGTAGTCTTTTGTGGTCTTGAGCAGCTGGCAAGATGATAAAATCTTCTCCATCGCAGATAGCAAAAATAGAAAGCTCATATCCATCTAAAAACTCTTCAATGATGATGTTTTTTCCAGCATCTCCAAAACTTTTTCCCCTTAGCATCTCTTTTGCTGCCTGTTTTGCCTCTTTTTTATCTTTTGCGATGATTACACCTTTTCCTGCACAAAGACCGTCTGCTTTGATTACTATGGGTACATTTAAATTCTCTATAAAATCATTTGCTTTTTTTTCATCATTTGTTTGTATAAATTTAGCTGTGAGAATGTTATTTTTAGCTAAAAACTCTTTCATAAAGATTTTTGAGCCTTCAAGTTGTGCAGCTTTTTTGCTAGGTCCAAATATCTTTAAGCCTTCTTTTTCGAATACATCGACAATTCCATCTACTAGTGGTGCTTCTGAACCAACTATGGTTAAATCTATATTGTTTTCTTTTGCAAATTTTGTTAGGGTTATAAAGTCTGTAAAGGGGAGGTTGAGTCCTATGTTTGATGTTGCCCCATTTCCTGGAGCAAAATATATATCTTTTACTTTTTTATCATTTTTTAAAGCTAAACCTATGGCGTACTCTCTTGCGCCATTGCCAACTACCAATACTCTCATTATATCTCCGTTATTTCACAGTGTAAACCCAGATAGCCGTTCCGTAATTGTCAATGGCCTTAATTAGCCAACGATGCAGAAATGATAGGTTTTTTAGGTTGCAACTTCTCGCTAAATCTTAACTCAAACGAAGCCACATTCACACCAAACATATACGCTTTCCGCTAAATACTGATTGTTAGACCCTCTTATAAACGGGTGTCGAACTACACAGGTTTACTTTGGAAATTATAGGATATTTTTGCTTAAAGGTTGCTATTTGGACGATATCATCTATCGTTTAGTTGTTTTTGATAGATTTAATCTCACGTCGCAAAAGGCTTAGGTTATGTAAGATTTTTACAAAGTCTTTTTCAAAATTTGGACATTTACAAACCCTATAATCTTCAAAACCTAAATTATCTGCTATTTTTCTATACTCTATATTGAGCTCAAAATCTGTTTCAGAATTGTCTATGCAAAAAGAGAGTGGAAAAATGATGGTTTTTTTATTTTTTAAATTTTCAAGAATGAACCCAAGTTCAGGCTCTAGCCATTTTACAGGCCCTAGTTTGGATTGGTAAGCTAGATGGATACGGTTAAAATGCAATTTAGTAGACTCTAAAACCTCTTTTAAAATGCCTACATGTTCTTTGATTTGATTTTCATAAGGGTCTCCTGCTTTTACAATTTTTTGAGGTAATGAATGGGCTGAAAAGATTAGGTCAAACTCTTCTGCTTTGCTGTTTGATAAAGTTTGTTTTATGAGTTTTGCTATAAGTTTGTTGTAATCTTTGTTTTTATAAAATTCTCTTATATGGGTGTAAGAAAATGAAGCTCCTGAGTTTTCGTAGTGTTTTTTAAAATCTTCTAACGAACTTTTTATAGTGGTTGTTGAATAGTGTGGATATAGAGGAATTATCAAAACTTCATTGCAATTTTGTATTTTTTTTATAGCTTCATCGCAAAAAGGTGGAGTGTATGCCATAGCATAGCTTACAATGGCGTCTTTGCTGAGTATTTGCAACTTTTGCACTAGTTTTTTTGTGTTTTCTACTATGGGTGATTTTGAACCAATCTCTTTGTAGTTTTGTATTGCTGATTTTTTTCTTGTTTTGCTTATGATAAAACTTAAAATATTTCTTAAAAAATCGCTTTTGATTGTAATTATGTTTTTGTCATTAAACATATTTCTAAGAAATATTTCAACCTCATTTAGGTTGTTTGGACCACCCATGTTTAAAAGTATAATACCTTTTTTCAAACTATTTCACCTTTTTTATTATTTATTTTACAATACAATATCAAATGAAATTTAAACGTCAATTTGTTGTTAAAATTTATAGCTAAATTTAAATATTTTGTATTGTTTTATTTTATTCTAATTTTATTTTGTTATAATTTGATTTAGATATTGAATATCACTAAAATACAAAAGGAATTAAATGAAAAGTATCAAACTTTTAACATTATCACTAGGAGCAGCAGTTGCAATCATGTCTACAGGTTGTACAGCTACAAAACAACAAGCAACTGACGTTGCTATAAATGCTGCTAAGGACGCAACATTGAAGGTATCAAAGCAAGAAATGCTTACTACTTATGCAAACATAGCACTTGCTAATTATACAGACGCTTTGAATGATGCAAAAGAGCTACAAAGAGCTATTAATATTTTTGTAAAAAATCCAAATGCAAAAAGCTTACAAAATGCAAAAACAGCTTGGTTGAATTCTCGTGAAAATTATGGACAAAGTGAGATATTTAGACTTTCAAATACTCCAATTGATGCAGAAGAAGGTTGGGTAGCAAAAGCTTACGGTAATCTTGAAGGACAAATAAATGCTTGGCCACTAGATGAAAACATGATTGATTATACTATTGACGCACAAGGTAAAAAGACTAGCGGAAATATTATTGATAGCATGGGTAAATTTACACCTCAGTCAGCAGAAGGAGAGAAGAGCTCAACTGTTGATGTTACAAATATAACAGTTGAAGCTATAACAGAGCTTAACGAAAATGGTGGAGAGGCAAACGTTGCAAGTGGTTATCATGCTATTGAGTTTTTACTATGGGGACAAGATCAAGATTATAACAATATGTTAGCTGACAAAATAACTAAAGGTGCTTTAACTGCAGGACAAAGACCACTTAGCGATTTTACAACAGATAGACTTGCCAAAAGAAGACTTGCTTACCTTAAAGCTGCAACTGATAAGCTTGTTGGCGACCTAGCTACTGTTACAAAAGCTTGGAATACAAACATCAGCACTGACTGCGATAATGACACTACTGGATGCTATAGAGGTGCATTCTTAGGGCAGCTTAAAGGTAAAGATGAGGCTAGAAATATACCAGCAAATGAAGCTTTAAAGAGTGTATTTGGAGGTATGGGTATGTTTATCAAGTCTGAGCTTGCTAATGAGCGTATAGCTGTTGCTGTTCTTACTCCAAGTGAAGAAGATGAGCATTCTTGCTTTAGTGATAATACTCACAGAGATATTTTAGTAAATTACCTTGGTTTTAGAAACGTACTTATGGGTAATTACAATGGTAAAAAGTACGGAAATAGTGCTTATGATAACCTAGACCCTGAGACAAAAAATAGAGTAACTGCATTGATGAATGCTATAGAAAAGAAAATCAAGCTTATAGATAAAATAGCTAAAACAAGCAGACACTTTGACTATCAAATCTATCCAAATGACCCACAGTCAAAGGTTATAAGAAAGCTTAAAAATGAGCTTAGAAAACTTGGAGACGAGATGATAAATGTTGCAAAAGCAAACAATATCAGCTTGAGTGTAGAGGATGTTACAGACTCTGAGGAGACAAAAATATAAGTAAATGAAAAGACTATGTTTTTTAGCCCTCGCCTTTATGGCGGGGGTTTCTGCTTTACAGGCAGGTTGTAAAATATACACCATGCCTGAAAAAAATCTAAATTATGACGAACAAGATAACTTTATGTTAGGAAAGAGTTTTTTTCGAATTCCATGGGTAGAAGCACCATCTGCCACAACTGCAAGGGACGGACTAGGTCCACTTTTTAATGCAAATACCTGTAGTACTTGCCATATAGGCAATGGTAGAGGATACGGAAGAGACAGTCAAGGTCAATTAGATAGAAGTGTTATCGTAAAACTTCATGATACAAATCCAAAAAAACAAAACTCAAAAGCTTTAAATGTAGATGGAGTGATTAAAGATAAGGTTTATGGTGGTCAAATTCAAGTAACAGGTATCTTTGGAGTACCAAAAGAGGCTAGAGTTGAACTTGAAAATAAAGAGTATATAGTTGTATATCCTGACCAAAGACGTGTTATTTTGCAAAAACCAAAGGTTACCTTTAAAGACCTTGGATACGGGGCTTTGCAAAAAAGCACTAAACACTCTTTGAGATTTGCTCCAACCCTTGTAGGTATGGGGCATATATCAAGGATACCAGATAAAGATATTTTGGCTTTTGCAGACCCAAATGATAAGAATAAAGATGGTATATCTGGAAGAGCAAACTATGCTTACTCTTATCTTTTTAAGAAAAAAGCTCTTGGAAAGTTTAACTGGAAGGCATCAAATGTCAAACTTGTTGACCAAGTTGCAACTGCTTTTCATGATGATATGGGCATAAGCAATCCTTTGCTTAGTTCTTTGCCTTGCACAAAAAGCCAAAAAGAGTGTCTAAATGCTCCTAAGCCAAGACATAAACTTGACTTGCCTGCTGAGCGTTTATCGGCAGTAAATTTTTACACGGGTCATTTAAGGATACCACCGCAAAAGGTAAAAAATAAAACTGGAGAAGCTCTTTTTCACAATGTAGGATGTGCTTCTTGTCATGTTATGGCTCACAAGGCACCAACTGGACAGTATCCTTACTCAGACTTTTTGCTTCATGATATGGGAGAAGATTTGAGTGATGGACGTAGTGAGTTTGAGGCAAGCGGAAGTGAGTGGAGAACTCAACCTTTATGGGGTTTAAAATATGCTAAAAGAGTACTTAAGCAAGAGCCTAGATATCTTCATGACGGAAGGGCAAGAAGCTTAGAAGAGGCTATACTTTGGCATGAAGGTGAGGCTTTGAAGGCAAAACTTAGTTTTATGAACTTGAGCTTCAAAGAGCGTCAAAGTCTTATACAATTTTTAAAGGAGTTATAATGAGAATATTTATGTTGACACTGTTTTTTACGGCCTCTATTTTTGCTAGTAGTATGAGTGAGTCTATTTTAAAAAATGTTTTAGTAGTAAATGCAAAAAGTTTTGTTGATGCTAGTGAAAAGATGAAAAAAGATTTATCTAAAAAAACTACATTAAAAGAGTTAAGAGAGGATTTTGTAACCTTAGTTTATATTTGGAAAAAAGTTGAAGCTAGTTATATAGCAGGAGAGTTAAATGATGATTTTATAGATACTGCTAGGATGATAGATGTATATCATCAGGGAAATGAAGATATTACAAAGCAGTTAGATATTATAAGAAAATCAAAAGAAGATTTAAATACTCAGCTATATAAAAATTCTCATAAAAGTATAAATGCCCTTGAGTATATGCTGTATTCTTCTGAAAAACTAAGTAAAAGAGATATAGCTATGCTTAAGATGATGATAGATGGAATTAACTCTCACGCTAAAGATATTTATAACGTATATAAAAACGATACAAAAAAGTTTTTAAATGATGAAACCTTTGCAAATGGACTTATCTTAAATACTCTTATAGATAGTGCCTATAAGGCTAAGCAGTGGCGTTTAGGTGAAGCTTTAGCTAAAGAAAAAAAGTTTAAAACAAAGGACAGCTCAAGACTAGAGTATATAGCAAGTAAAAATAGTCTTTTATCTTTAAAGGCAATAGTGCAATTACATCGTGAAATATTAGATGCTCATTATGAAGATTTTGGGGATATGGCTTTAAAAAGTGGTGCTAGAAAAGAGATGAGGGAAGTAAGAGAAACTTTGGCTTCGATAAAAACTTTATTAAGCACTATGAAGCAAGAAGACCTAATGAAGCAAAAAGGAGAGAAGGCTTACGAGCTTTTTAACTCTTTGTATATAAACTATGCTCTTCATCTTATAACGAGTCTTGAAATAACTGCGAAGATTATAGAGGCTGATGGGGACTAGATGGTATGGTTTGGGGCTGAGTATTTTTTTGATGCAAGTAGGCGTATTTTTTGGCTCTACTTGCTATCAAGTTCAGCTCTGGCCTTAGTTTGGCTTTTTATCCACCCTAAACAAAAAAGAGTTATATTTTCAAAAGCTCTTTGGCTCCATGAGAGCGCAAAACTTGACTATATCTACTTCATAGTCTCATTTTTTCTTAAAACATTTATCATCATACCGCTTATTATAGGGGCTAAAGATGTGGCGTATTATGTTATGAAATTTTTAGTTTGGGCTTTTGGCTATAATTCTGCTTTGCATTTGGAGCATAATCTAATATTGATTTTATACACAACTAGTATTTTTCTAGTAAGTGACTTTAGTAGGTATTGGCTCCATAGATTTTTACATACTATTCCGTTTTTATGGAAAGTGCATAAAGTTCATCACAGTGCAAAAGTGTTAAATCCTTTAACTTTTTACCGCATTCATCCTATTGAAAATATACTTTTTGGCTTTAGGTATTCGCTAGTAATAGGCTTAGTTACTGGTGTTTTTATATATCTTTTTGGCGCTAAGATTGGGCTTGTTGAGGTTGTGGGGGTAAATATTTTTGTTTTTGTTTTTTCATTTGTTGGTGCAAATTTAAGACATTCGCACATCGCACTAGCTTATCCTAGATGGCTTGAGAGTATTTTCATATCTCCAAAACAACATCAAATGCACCATAGCATAAAATATACCCATAGAAATTTTGGAGGGGCTTTAGCTATATGGGATAAAATTTTTGGTACAATATCATATTCGGTTGAGACTAAAAATATGGTTTTTGGTCTTAGAGACAAAAAGGATATGCTAAGATATAGCACCTTGTGGCTACTTATGGTAGCACCATTTAAAAGGAATAAGTGATGAAAAAATATTTTATTTTAAGTGGCGTAGTTGCTGCTTTTTTGGTAGGATGTGCGTTAAATGAGCCAAATGGAGAACTAAAAGAAGTAGATAAGGTTGCTCAAGAGGAGCTAGGGCAAATGCTTTTTTTTGATCCAAATTTATCTAAAAACAGAACTATGTCCTGTTCAACCTGCCATGACCCTAGTAATGGCTTTGTAGATGTTAGGGATAATGGCGTAGGCAAGATGGCCTCACTTGGGGATGATTTAAAATCCGTAGGAGATAGACAAGCCCCAACAGCTGCTTATGCAAAATTTTCTCCACCATTTCACTATGACAAAAAGAAAAAACAGTATGTGGGTGGACAATTTTGGGACGGAAGAGAAAGAGATTTAGCAGGACAAGCTGGTGGGCCTCCACTAAACCCTATTGAGATGGGTATGCCAGATAAAAAAAGCGTGATTGAGCGTATTAAAGAAAATGAACTTTATGTTCAAACTTTTAAAAAACTATATGGCAAGGATATATTTAAGGATATTGATAGGGCATATTTGATGATGACAAAAAGCATAGAAGCCTATGAGAAAACAAATGAGTTTTCAACTTTTGATTCTAAATATGACAAATATCTAAAAGGCGAGTATGAGTTAACAAGACTAGAAGAGCTTGGTATGGCTCTGTTTTTCTCAAACAATAATACAAACTGTTCCACATGTCACATGTTAAAAGGAGAAGGACAACAAGGCGAGACTTTTACAAACTATGAGTATAGAAATATAGGAACTCCTGTAAATCATGCCTTGAGGTCAAAAAATGGAGTAACAGCAAAAGATGATGGATTGTTAGCAAACCCACAAGTAAAAGATGAAAATCAAAGGGGAAAATACAAAATTCCTACCTTAAGAAATGTTGCAGTTACTGCTCCATATATGCACAATGGTGTTTTTAAAGACTTAAGAACTGTTATGGAGTTTTATGATAAGTATAACAATACTGCTAGAACCATCAACCCTGAGACTCATAAAAAATGGCTTGAAGCTGAGGTTAAGAGTACAGTTGCTCTTGAGGAACTTAAGATGAAAAAATTAAGTGACCAAAAAATAGAAGCATTAGTTGCATTTATGAAGATTTTAACAGATGAGAGATATGAACATTTGCTTGAAAAGCAAAAGTAGTATCTTAAATATGCAAAAAAATGTTAAATTTAAGAAAAAATATTTTAAAATTAAGGAGCTAAATGAAGTGGGAAGATGAAAGAGGAAGCTCAAATATTGATGATAGAAGAAGCCAAGGGGGGAGAGCAAATTTTAGTGGTTCAAACCTAGGTGCAATTCTTCCTGTGGCTCAATTGTTGATGAGAAGTAAGATAGGTCGCATTGTTTTAATCTTGGGAGTTGTAGCATATTTTATGGGCTTTAATCCTTTGGGATTGTTAAGTTCAGGTTCGCAAAGCATAGCAAATGTAGATGAGGGCAAAGATAACAAAGTTGCAGCTTTTATATCTGTCGTGTTGGCAAAAACAGAAGATGTTTGGAGTGAAATATTCAAAAAATATAACTCAAGATATAAAGAGCCCGTTTTGGTTTTGTTTAGAGGTAGTACGCAAAGTGGTTGCGGATATGCTAGCAAACAAACAGGACCTTTTTATTGTCCAAAAGACCAAAAAATATACCTTGACCTTAGTTTTTTCGATGAGTTAAAAAGAAGACACAATTCCCCAGGAGACTTTGCAGAGGCTTATGTGGTTGCTCACGAAGTAGGGCACCATGTTCAAAATCTTCTAGGCACCTTAGATAAAGTTCATAGAAAACAAAGTGTAGTTGGTAAAACAAAGGCAAATGCTTTGCAAGTAGGTGTTGAGCTTCAAGCTGATTGTTATGCAGGTGTATGGGCTTATTATATGAAAAATGAATATGGATTACTTGAAAATGGAGATATACAAGAAGCTTTAAATGCAGCTCACGCCATAGGGGACGACACCTTACAAAAGCAATCTCAAGGTTTTGTTGTTCCTGATTCTTTTACCCATGGAAGTTCAGCTCAAAGAATGGCTTGGTTTAAAAAAGGATATGAAAGCGGAGACGCAAGAGTGTGTGGAGGAAGAAGATAGAAGTCTAAAACTTCTTGTTTAAAAAAGCTTAAAATTGACGATTTAGAGCTTAACAAGGAGTTTCTATGAGAGTAGATGGATATCAGGTTAGCTTTGGCATAAAGGAGCATAGGCTTCTATCAGATATGCAAAGTGTAAGCACAAAACAACATAATGTGGGTTTGCAAAAGGGCAAGAGCAAGAAGACTCAAAGTGTCAATTTGCAAAATAAATCTTTACAATCATTAGATGAACAGCTATCTCAAAAACTACAAGTCGCACTTTTGGAAAAACTCCATAGTGTAGCAAATAGGGATAGATTTTATCACCGTATATACGCTGAGTATGAAGATATGGAGTTTGAAACAAAAGCTCATATAAAAGCTGATGGAAAAGAGTTAAGTATAGATTTACAAGCAAATCTCAAAAGAAGTTTTTTAAAGCACCAAAAGATAAACTTACGCAATCTAAAAGACCCACTTGTGATATCTTTAGATGGGACAATGCCTGAACTAAGCAGTAAAAAATTTTATTTTGATATAGACAGTGATGGTTCTAGAGACCAAATATCGAAACTTAAAGAAAATTGTGGATTTTTAGCATTGGATTTAAACGATAATGGTAAAATTGATGATGGAAGTGAGCTTTTTGGTGCAAAAACTGGCAGAGGTTTTTTAGAATTAAAAAAGTACGATAGTGACAATAATGGTTGGATTGATGAAAATGACCCTATATTTGATGGTTTACGAATTTGGCAAAAAACTCCAAGCAAGGATACGCTAGTAGCTCTTGGTGAGATTGGAATAGGGGCTATATTTTTAGGCAGTGCTAAGGGAGAATTTAGTTTTGCTGACCTTAAAAGCAATGAGCTTCAAGGAAAGATAAAAAGTAGTGGCTTTTTTGTTTTTGAAAATGGTTCAGCCGGAGTTGTTAGTCAAATCGACATGGTTGTTTTTGGTAAAGAAAAGCAAAAGAATAAAGAGCTTAAAAAAATCACAGATAACTTTAAAGCCACAAGTGTTTATAGTAAAGATTTAAGCATTAAAAAAGAAGATGATGAAAACATTATAGATAAACTAAAAAAACAAATAAGGGCTTTAGAAAAAAAGTTACTCAATGCAAGCCCTCAAGAGGCTAAGATGATTCAAGCTAGGATAGTATCTTTACAATCTCACATAATGTCCCTTATAAAGATGACTGCTAAGGTTTAGTTATTTTATAAGTAAACCTTATAATATTGCTTAAGTAGATGGAGAAAAAAATTCTCCATCTACTCTTATATTTTAAATCTTCCTAGTTCAATATTTAGTTGATTTGTCATTTTGTTTAGATGCTCGCTTGCACTTGCAACTTCTTCAACA
>PDWI01000610.1_pt1 | contig 61115 bp, 49 predicted proteins | sample 1430891 | NCBI WGS metagenome assembly PDWI01 (sample SAMN01162508, study PRJNA174530) | Oral metagenome, whole genome shotgun sequencing project. | biome: Marine environment; feature: Marine mammal; material: Swab sample of the gingival sulcus; isolation source: swab sample of gingival sulcus... | reverse complement strand
CTAACAAACGAAGTAATAATTTTTCCGAAAGCTCCTCCAATTATCACAGCAACAGCCAGATCAAGAACATTGCCTTTGAGAGCAAAATCTTTGAATTCTTTCATCATTCCCATAATACCAAGTTTTAAATGATTAATGTGTTTAATTTAGTTACCATAAAGAAACAAATTTTTACTGTAATTATCACATTATTGATGATTTCATATTGACCGACAGCCCAAATGAAATACTTGTATTGAGGCAAAACCAATTAATCAGGAATACCTGGTTTGCAGTTTTTCAAATATTTGGACGGCACCAGGTGATAAAAAGATCGAGCGTTTTTAGCTGGTGTTATTTTTTCTTCACTGTTCCGGAACCTACAATTGATGATTCTATATAAGGGTTGCCTTCATAGAATATATTTCCTGACCCCACAATACGTGCGGTTAAGCTGCCGTTTGACTTCACCAAACTATTTCCTGATCCCGCAATGGTTGCCCTTACTTCTTCAGCTTCGATTCCTAAAGCATTAATATCTCCCGAACCAGAAAGTGAAATTTTCAGTTCATCGGCTTTTTCCCCATCATATATATTAACTCCCCCTGACCCTGAAATAGCGGCACTTATCCTTTCTGCCGAAAGGTTATCGATCTTCAGGCTGCCACTACCACTTACCAACAGGTCGAGAATGCGGGTCTCCAGTTTATCAACATAAATATCACCTGACCCCGACAGGGTTAACCCGTCGATTTCGGGCATGGTTACATATACATTGATTTTGCCGGTATTAAAATTGCGAAACAAGAACTTAGCCGGAAAACGAATAATAAGTGTACGGCCATTTACTTCTGTAATAACATCTTTTATTATTGATGATTGCGCCTCTACCCTTACTTCTTGCTTTTTACCTTGCTCAACATATACATTGGCAGATATGCGCAATGCTATTTTAGAGAAAGAGGGTAGTGAGCGTTCCTCTTTTTCAGCAAAAACAACATTGGAAAACAAGAATAAATATGCAAACAACAGGCTAACAACTAATTTCCTTTTCATATCAAAAATATTTATTTTACTCTTTTAACGTAAAATGACGTAAAAATATTGAAAATGTTACAGAAAAGATCGCCTTAAGCTTGTGTCAAAGGCTGGCAAGCCCATGGGGCAAATTGAGTTGTATGGTTTTTTTTCTGTGGTTTACTTTAAGTACAAATTGATTGTTAAAGGGTGCGAGCAGTTCGTTATCGTTTTGCTTAATGGTAAAAACAATATTGCCTGAAAAATCATCGACATAAATGACACGGCCTAGTTCGCGTTTGTTTTCATCAAAAACAAGGTATCCGGTATAATCGGTTATGACTTTTGTTTCTTCTTTCTGAATTATTTCCGTTTGGAAAAGATAAACCATGCAGCCTACCAGACGGCGGGCATATTTTTCTGTATCTACGTCGTCGAGTGGTAAAATAGCACTGTTAGAGGCCTTTACCCTAACGTTATCGGCAGAAGTAAAAAATGGAACCAATAGTCCGTCAATCTCAAGAAAGAACCGTTCTGTGGCAACAACTGTTTCTTCAAATTGTGGTTCATATTCCAATACCACTTCGCCGTGCACACCATGAGTTTTTCTAATAAACCCTATTTTAACGCATTCAGCTTTCGGGATGGTTTCCATAACGCAAAAATAATAAAATCGCGTTGTGGAAATAAAAAAACCACCTGCCTTTTCAGGGCAGGTGGTTTTCAGTATAAGCCGTTATGTGCTTTTTAAGCTTTGGCTTCTTTATCCTCAGGAGCCTTTTCAGAGGCTTCATCTTTTGCCTCTTCGGGTTTTTCTTCGGCAGCTTCGGCAATAACTTCTTCCGAAGTATCAGCAGCGGTTTCGTTGGCATCTACCACCGGTTCCTCCGTATTCTGAGCTACCTCCTCAACCACTTCGCCGGCATCGGCTGAAGTTTCCTCTGCTTGTGCCGTTGCGGCTTCAGCCTCGGCAGCCAACTCTGCATTTCGGGCAGCTATGGCAGCAGCTTTTGCTTCTTTAACTTTTACTTCAGCTGCGAGTTGTTTGTTCATTTTACTCTGAGCTTCGCTGGCAAGATGGTCAACTTTAGCCTGAATTTTTGCATCCTTCTCTGTAAGCCATTTGTCCAATCGCCTTTCCGCTTCTTCTTCAGTGAAAGCTCCTTTTTTCACTCCACCCATAAGATGTTTTTTGTAGAGCACACCTCTATAAGACAAAATTGCCCTTACGGTGTCAGTAGGTTGTGCGCCTTTAACAAGCCAGTCGTAAGCTTTGTCAAAATCGAGATCTATAGTAGCAGGATTCGTGTTAGGATTATATGAGCCAATCCTTTCAATGTACCTGCCATCTCGTGGCGCCCTGCTATCTGCTACCACAATGTGGTAGTAAGCATAACGTTTGCGGCCATGCCGCGCTAATCTCATTTTTACTGGCATATATTCTATTTTTATTTTGAAAAATGTGGCGCAAAGATAGTATAAAAAACTGTTTCAAAAACTTTTATGCTGTTTATTTATCGGGCAATTTTAGTTTGTGCTTGTTTAATTTACTATTAAAATGATAAATTTCAAAACTTATAAAAAACCTAAGAAAATTGTAAGTATTGGGAAGTAAATATGACAATACTATTGAACCAGATTTGTTTTATAAAAAAGAAATATTCAATGTCATGAATTGACTAAACAAAATAATGTTTTAAAATCAATCCTATCCTAAATAATTTTCAGGATGATTAATAATAAAGGTTTTTTATCGGCTTTGCCCATAAAAGATCACGATTTTCAAAAAAGAACCCCCTTGATAAGTTTGTTTTGGTTGTGGTTTATCTTTCTGAAAAGGATTATCCAACCATTTTTGCAAATCTACCTTTACAAATAGGTTAAGTCTAATAAAAGCCACAAGATTATACAAGCACCAACGGTATTTTGCTTGGGCTATTAATTTATTTGTTAAAAGCATAAAATTGAATGGTCTCGTTTTCCCGAAATGACAAAAATTTACTTGAATGGATGTACGAATAGAAAAAAGCTGGAAAAAACTGTTAGCCAATGAATTTGAAAAGCCGTACTTTCGGCAGTTGACTGAATTTGTACGCGAAGAATACCGGACGCAAAAGGTATATCCGCCGGCAAAGCTCATTTTCAATGCCTTCGACCAATGTCCATTGGATCAATTGAAAGTGATAATCATTGGACAAGATCCCTATCATGGCCCACGGCAAGCTCACGGGCTCTGCTTTTCTGTTAACGACGGCATTCCTTTTCCACCAAGCCTGCAAAATATTTTTAAGGAACTACATACTGATGTTGGGAAGGCAATACCCAAAAGTGGGAACCTTACTGGCTGGGCCAAACAAGGAGTTTTACTTTTGAACGCCACGCTTACGGTAAGGGCACACCAGGCAGCATCGCACCAACGCAAAGGATGGGAAACTTTTACCGACGCGGCTATTAGCCTTGCCAGCGAGCAAAAAGAGCACCTGGCATTTTTGCTGTGGGGCAATTATGCCATTAGCAAAAAGAAACTTATTGACTCTGAAAAACACCTGGTACTAACTTCAGTACATCCGTCGCCACTTTCGGCTTCACGTGGTTTTTTCGGCAACAGGCATTTTAGCCGCGCTAACAAATTTTTAATGGAAAATGGCTTGACCCCCATTGAATGGTAGGGCAATTACCACTTATAAACAATTGAATTAATGTTCATTCCGGCACCTACAGAGCAAAAAATGGTATAATCACCTTCATTCACCTCCTGACCTTCCATTTTCCCTTTCACCACCATGTCAAGCAAGGTCGGTACGGTAGCCGTTGACGAATTACCCAATTTCCGGATGCTCATGGGCATAATTCCTTTGGGTATTTCTTTTTCGTTGTATAATTTAAAAACGCCGGCAAGAATAGCTTCGTCCATTTTTTCGTTAGCCTGATGGATAAATATTTTTTTTATGTCGCCAAGGCCGATTCCGGCTTTTTCTATACTCTCTTTTACAACACCGGGAACAGTGGTAATGGCATAAATATAGAGTTTGTGGCCAGCCATTTTAATAAACAAATCATCGCCATCGAAGTCGGGGTTACTGGAAGGCCCCAGGGTAAGCAGGTTAGCATACCTCACCGAGTCGGAGCGGCTTGTATGGGCAATAATACCTACGGGGACTTCACTCTCAACGGCTTCTACAATGGTAGCGCCGGCACCATCAGCATAAATCATCGAATCGCGGTCGTGGGGATCGGAAATACGCGATAATACATCGGCTCCAACTACCACACCACGTTTCCAGAATCCGCTTTTAATATAAGCATCAGCCACAATCATGGACTGCGTCCATCCCGGACAGCCTGAAACAATATCATGGGCAATACAACCGGGATTTTTAATATTCAGTTTCATTTTCACCTTATTGGCCAACCCCGGCAAAATATCGGTCCGTAAGTTGCCTTCGGTAATGTCGCCAAAATTGTGACCAACAATAATAAAATCAAGGCTCTCTTTGGTAATGCCTGCATCTTTACATGCATCTTCAATAGCCAATACTGCAATATCAGAAGTCACTTGATCTTCAGACACATACCTTCTCTCTTCAATGTTTGTGATCTCTCTAAACTTCTGTATAATCTCTTCATTGGTTTTATCTACAATCTTTTCGTTTGAAAGTGTATAAAACTCGTGATGTAAAAAGTAGCTATTTTTAATTATGCGTGGAGGTATATAACTACCTGTTCCTATAATTCTGGTGTATTTTTCTTTTCTCATACCATCTCCAACTATCAGCCTGCAGCTGTATCTTTAAATTTTTTCAGTTCAAATGTATCACCGTCAAACACGCCGTAAGAAAAGCTGTTAATCCAATCGCCCAAGAGGATAAAACGAGCTTTATCATCAATTGCTACATTAGCCATACGGTGGCGGTGCCCCATTACAAAATAATCTACCCGGTCTTTTTCAGGAAAACCGGTGGCAAATTTATACATTCCATCTTTATTAACCATAAAATTATCGTCAATATCAGATTTTGATAACCTACTCGATGACGACCAACGATGGGCAAGGGAAAATGCAAAGTTTGGATGGAGGCGTGAGAACAACCACTGTGCCAATTTGTTGGTAAAAATCTTTTTCAATCTTAAGTATCCTTTATCATCGGCATCGAGCCCATCGCCATGGGCCAGAAAAAACACTTTACCTTTTATGGTTTTTACTACATAATGATGATAAACGCTTACCCCCAGTTCGGTGGTAAAATAATCGGAAGCCCACAGGTCGTGGTTTCCCGGGAAGAAATATACCGGAACACCTTTGTCTGTTAAGTTGGCAATACGCCCAAGGATACGGGTAAAACCGCGAGGCACTACTTTTTTGTACTCGAACCAAAAGTCAAAAATATCGCCCAAAAGATAGAGCGCTTCAACATCAGGTTGAATTTGGTCAAGCCATTGCGCAAAGAGAAGTTCCCGCTCACGGTTATTTTTGAGGGCAGGTGCTCCCAAATGTACATCAGAAACAAAATATATTTTTCTTTTATTATGCAATGGCGGGCATTTAAAGTTTTGTGCTAAACTCCATTTAGATATTAATTTAACAATTGTGCCAGTGCTTTATCGAGGCTAGGGCCTGAAATATTTTTAGCAGCAATAGAGCCATCAGTAGTCAACAGATAATTAGACGGTACAGCCTGAACATTATATGCCGACGTAGCTCTTACCGACCCTTCTAAATCTCCTACGTTTATCCAGCTTAAATTATCGGAATCAATAGCATCGATCCATTCGCTACGATCGGTGCCAATGTTCACCTGATAAATCTCAAAACCCTTGTTTTTATATTTTTTGTAGGCTTCTACCAGTAATTGGTTCATCAGGCGTGAATCTCTGTCTTCAGCAGCCCAAAACTGAAGCAATACCACTTTGCCACGCAACGAAGTAAGTGCAATTTCTTTCCCATTGTGGTCGGGAAGCACAATCTCAGGACTGTTTTCTGCATTTTCCTGGATAAACTGTTGCATTTTTGCTGCTTTTTCCTGTTTTAATATCTCCAGCGTATTTTCATACAATGCTTTAACAAAGCGCGATTGGGGATAAATCGAGTTCAGTGCCGAAGCAGCTGTGCGCATGGTTTGCAAGTCTTTTACAACGTAAGTTTCGTCCTTATATTTTTGGTATAGCGCATATACACTGGCCATGGAAAAAGGATTACTCATCACAAATTTTTTAGAAAATTCCTCTTGCTCTTTGCGGGTTTTCCTGATTTCTTCCATCCAGGCCTCTTCCCTGTCAGCATAAGCCGGATTACTACTGAATTTTGCTTTCAGCATTTTTAATGAATCCAACTTAGCTTCAGTTTTTTTAAGGGTTTCGCTTAACAATTGCACCTGCAAAGACCCGGGTGATCCCTGCACGCTGTAATCCTGACTAAAGTTAGCTGCATCAGCCTCAACCACAACATTTTCCGTGGAATCTAAAAGAAGCATTATGAAATTTGTTTCAGACAATTTTAAAAGATAATAGGCCGGAATAGATGTTTCCCCTTTCAATTTGAACCTGCCATTTTTATCAATTATGGTTTTATCAACGCGGCTTACCGAAGCCAAATTAAATGCTTCCAGAAAAATAGTATCTCCTGCAGCATGAGTTACTGTACCAGAAACAGTAAACTGATTACTTTTTTTGCAACTACTCGCTACAAAAAGAATCAGGATAAAAGCAATAGCTGTTTGTCTAAATGTCATCCGTTCTGTTATTTGGGGCGTAAAATTAACAAAATCCAACTTACAGAAAACATGATTATTGAAAATAACAATTTTTAAGAATTTTACGTTTGCCTGATTTTTTTAATTTTATCGCGAGAATAGCTTGAAACCTATTCTAATTATTACCGTAAGCAAACAATTGTGAAACTATACCAGGGGTTAACAGATTTTAAGGTACACAAACCGATAGTTACCATAGGTACTTTCGATGGTGTTCATTTAGGGCACCGCGAAGTGATTCTTCACCTGCAAGAAATCGCACGTAAATATGGTGGTGAAACGGTAATCTTCACTTTCTACACCCACCCGCGGCTGATAACAGCCCCTGACGAAACGAACTTGAGATTACTGACTACCTTACCAGAAAAAACGGCACTGTTCGAGCGGTATGGTATCGACCATCTGGTTGTGTACCCGTTTGATAAAACATTTTCCGAGCTTTCGTATTCTGAATTCGTAAAAAACATATTGGTAGAAAAAATGAAAACCCATTGCCTGGTTGTGGGATACGATCATAAATTCGGTAAAAACAGGGAAGGTGATTATGAATACCTGAAAAAATGTGCGGCAAAACATCAGTTTCAAATTGAAAAACTCGATGTATTAACAATTGAAAACGAAAACGTAAGTTCGACCCGGATACGCAGAGCACTCGAAAATGGTCGAATAAAAAAGGCCAATAAATATCTTGGCTACCGTTTTTCGCTTTCCGGCAAAGTAGTGATTGGCAGGCAACTGGGAAGAAAAATAGGTTTCCCGACAGCTAACATAGAAGCATCTGACAAACACAAGATAATTCCAGGATACGGCGTGTATGCTGTAAAAGTTCTGATTGATGATGCCGAATACAATGGGATGTTAAACATTGGTACCCGGCCTACCTTCAACAATAATGCCGATAATCGTAGTATTGAAGTGAATATTTTTGACTTTAACGAAAAAATTTACGGCAAAGAGATTACACTTGAATTTGTAGACAAAATCCGCGATGAAAAAAAATTTGAAGGAATAAATGGTCTTGTTGAACAACTAAAAAAAGATGAAGTATCTGCCAGAAAGATACTTGATATAACTGAGTAACGCTTTCGCAACAGAACCTCTATTTAAACTTCGCCACGCAGGAACTATCTGTTTGATATAGATTTAATGGCTGAACCGATCCGCAAAACAGTCTCTTCTTTTCCCAAAAGTTCACATATCACAAACAGGTCGGGCCCCATATTACCACCGACAAGACAGAGGCGCAAAGGATTCATTACTGCGCCAAAATTCCAGCCTTTTTCGTTCATGAAGGCAGAAAAAGCTTCTTTTATTTTCGGTGCTCTCCATTCATCCACCGACTGAAAAACATGGGCGATGACATCCAGTTGTTGTGACGTGTCCTCTTTCCAGCGTTTTTTTATCGTTTTTTCATCGTAAGTTTCGGGTGCCACAAAAAAGAAACTACCCTGCTCCCATAAGTCTTTAATAAAATCGCATCGCTCTTTTATTTCAGCAATTACCGCTTTTATTTTTTCATCGTCAGCCGTAACGCCTTTTTCTTTTAAAACCGGCTTAAATAAAAGGGCAAGTTCCGCTACTGGTTTTTGCTGAAAATAGTACCTGTTGAACCACTTTGCTTTTTCGGGATCGAACCGTGAGCCTGATTTTACCACTCGTGATAAATCAAACTGCTTTACCAACTCATCAAGAGAAAAGAACTCCTGCTCGGTTCCGGGGTTCCAGCCCAATAGTGCCAGCATATTAATAAATGCCTCTGCAAAATAACCATCTTCGCGATATCCGCGTGAAGTTTCACCCGTTTGCGGGTCTTTCCATTCCAAAGGAAATACAGGAAACCCCATTTTGTCGCCATCGCGTTTACTGAGCTTACCCTTGCCTTTAGGTTTCAATATTAGAGGCAGGTGGGCAAAGCGTGGCCTTGTTTCATACCAACCCAATGCTTTGTACAACATTATATGCAACGGCAACGATGGCAACCATTCTTCTCCACGTATAACGTGGCTGATCTGCATCAGATGGTCATCAACAACATTGGCTAAATGGTAGGTCGGCATCCCGTCCGACTTAAACAAAACTTTGTCGTCAAGGCTTTTGGTTGTATTAAAAGTAACTTCACCGCGTATCAGGTCTTCTTCGGTGATATCAGTATCTTCCGGCATTTTAAAACGTATAACATAAGGCTCGCCACATTTTATTTTTTGCTTAACCTCTTCTTCCGACAAAACCAGAGAATTATTCAGGGTATCACGTGTGCCAATACCATATGAGAACGTTTCTTTTTGCGCCTCAGCCTTTTTCCTCAACTCGTCTATTTCTTCCGGCGTATCAAAAGCATAGTAAGCCCAGCCGTTTTTTATCAGTTGATCGGCATATTGTCTGTATAGATTTTTTCTTTCGCTCTGGCGATATGGGCCAAAAGCACCTCCTGACACAGATCCTTCATCAATAGTTAAACCACACCAGTTAAGGCTTTCTATAATGTAATCTTCAGCACCCGGAACATATCTATTTTGGTCGGTATCTTCGATACGTAAAATAAAATCGCCTCCCTGCTTTTTTGCAAAAAGATAATTAAACAACGCAGTCCTAACTCCACCCATATGCAACGGCCCGGTGGGGCTTGGTGCAAAACGTACACGTATTTTTTTATGAACCATTGTTTCAGTATTGAATTTTGCACAAAGATAGAAGAAAAAGTTGGGTAGGAGAATGAAAGATGATGACTGAGGAATGACGATGAACGAATAAAGATTTTAGAACAAAAGGAAAAGGCCAAAAAGTTATGAGTAGTAATATTCCAAAAAAATACCGAATTAGAAGTCCCGGGGCAATTTTCAATGAGCGAAAGATGGTATCCGTATTGGTTGTAGCATAAATGGATGCTATTCTTAATTAAGCATTGCTATAACTGTTTAAAATCAATGTTTTTTTCGTCTGAAATGGCTTTCTTTGTTTAGCAACCAAAATAAAAACAAAATGTACGGAAAAATTAAAAACGACCTGCAAAATACCCTTGAAGAATTGAAAGAACAAGGTTTATATAAAACAGAAAGAATTATTACTTCTGCCCAAAATGCTGAGATTTCAGTTGCTTCGGGTGAAAAAGTACTGAATTTTTGTGCCAATAACTACCTGGGCCTCGCAGATCATCCCGAAGTGGTAAAAGCAGCACAAGATATAATGAACAAATGGGGTTTTGGCCTCTCTTCCGTGCGGTTTATCTGTGGTACACAACAAATTCATAAAGAACTGGAAGAAAAAGTTTCGGCTTTTCTGGGTACTGAAGATACTATTCTCTACGTAGCTGCTTTCGATGCCAACGGAGGTGTATTTGAACCACTACTGGGTAACGATTCGGCCATTATTTCTGATGAGCTGAACCATGCTTCCATTATTGATGGTGTACGATTGTGCAAAGCACAACGTTTTCGTTACAAGCATTCTGATATGGGCGAACTGGAAAAATGCCTTAAAGAAGCACAGGGAGCGAAATACCGCATTGTTGTTACCGATGGTGTTTTCTCCATGGATGGCGACCTGGCCAAACTGCCTGAAATCGTAGCGTTAGCAGAAAAATACGACGCTCTGGTTATGGTCGATGATTCTCATGCAACAGGTTATATTGGCAAAACAGGCCGGGGAACTGCTGAACATTTTGGTTTATTAGGCAAAATAGATATTATAACCACCACTTTTGGCAAAGCAATGGGTGGCGGTAACGGGGGTTGTACATCGGGCAGAAAAGAAATTATTGAAATGCTGCGTCAGCGTTCGCGGCCATACCTTTTCTCCAATACACTCGCCCCTGCAACAGTAGGTGCTACTTTAAAAGTAATTGATATGCTTTCAGGATCGGAAGACCTGCCTGCAAAAACCATGGCCAACGCCAAACGTTTCCGCACAAAAATGGAAGCTGCCGGATTTGACCTGGTAAAAGGCGACACAGCCATTGTTCCGGTAATGATTTACGATGCACCACTGGCAATAAAATTTGCCGATGAACTACTAAAAGAAGGTATTTACGTAATTGGTTTCGTTTATCCAGTAGTACCCAAAGGGAAAGCACGTATAAGGGTTCAACTCTCAGCAGCACACACCACAGAACAGATTGATAAAACGGTACAAGTATTCATCAAAGTCGGGAAAAAAATTGGTATAATTTTTTGACAAAAATCATTTACTACGAAACAACATTAATGCATTTTTACATAAACTTTTAAAAATATAAACATATGTCCAAAACAATAATGAAAGTAAGTGCTGAAATGGGGAAAAGCTTTTCTACAAAAATAAATTGTTCACACCCATTTATAATTGATCAACCTAAAATGGCCGGAGGCAACGACGAAGGGCCCAATCCGCTAGAGGTATTTCTTTCCACTTTACCGGCCTGCATCTGTGCCATTGGAAGAATAATTGCCAATCAACGCAGAATTGATCTTCGTGGAATTACAGTTGAAGTAGAAGGAGATATCGATAAAGATTTCCTCTTGGGAAAAACTACTGAAGGCCGTGCCGGTTTTACCGAAATAAGAAGTTTTGTGAACATAGATGCTGATATGACTAAGGCGGAAAAAGAGGCTTTCTTGAAAGAAATTGCAATACGTTGTCCTATTGCTGATAACATTGCTAAAAGTACCGTTGTAAAACCAGTGGCTGTGTAAGAGCTTCTTTGCAGGCACAGCAATAAAAATAGAAAATCACTTTTTTGTATTGTATTGATATGCAGGATTGCTTTAACCGCAATCCTGCTTTCATTAAATACCTTATCACACCACGCTCAGGACGAGCTCATTAGATTAGATGCTCATTTAGAAATCCGGACAAACTAATCATCGGCATTTCATTTGAATTTTTCAGATACAAAAATGATTCTTTGCTACGATTTTAAAGCTACACTAATATTAAAAAGCATCATCCAGCGTCCTCAAAGTAAGTACATCGTTAAGTTTTTCTTCCGAAATATCCGTTTTAAGGTGAATGGTTATTTTTTCGCCGGGTAGCATATCGAAATAATTGTCGGAGAAAAATCCATCTTCATCGCCTATTTGAAGATAAACATTTTTGGCAAGTTTATCGGTTGACAAGTTAATGTCAAATCCACCATCAGCTTTTGTTATGGTATATTCAACTGTAGGTTTTTCAATTTTCAACGCTTTAAAAGGTTTGAAATAGAAGGTATTCCCCGACAATATTTGACCAGCCTTTACCAGTTCTGCCACGAATACAACCTTTTCTGTTTTCCGGCCAAATTCGCTTTCAAATTCCTGTCTGTTGACATTAAAATAATCATCACTTGAGTTAGCCGGCAACTCCACTACCGACTTTTCTTCCCACAGTACTTTCCCATCAAAATCGACTATTTTTAATCTTAATTGGGCGGTAATGGGCTCCAGTTGGTCGTTTACAATGCCAACTTTCAGTTTCAGGTCATCTATATAAGGTGAAACAAGCACAGGTGCAAATCCTTTTTTTACGTAATACTGAAGTGCTTTCCAGTTTTGATAACAATCAGTTGAACTCCACGATGCTACAGGCCACACATCGTTAATTTGCCAATACAAGCTTCCCATATTGTAAGGCATCGCCCGGCGGTGCCCTTCCAGGCCAAACTTAATACCCTCAGCCTGAAGTACTTGATTAACATAGAGAAACGATTCAAAATCCTTTGGTTTTTTATACTCCTGCAAAAGATAATATTCAATGGTTCCATTGCCAATGGACGACCGTTGGTGCGATTTCATCACTTCCGAGAAAATATCATAATCTTCGGGCAGGGCATACTTCCGCACTGTTGCTATTTCAGGAAACGATTGAAACCCGTATTCACTCATAAAGCGCGCCAAATGGGTTGCATAGGTAGCGAAAGGCTCTTTACCCCACCATACACCCCAATAGTGTTCATCGCCATTTACTAAGTCGGCAAGAACTCCTTCGCCCGATGACGGGCTGGATGCCCAATAGCTACGTTGAGAGTCGTATTCTTTTACTACTTCAGGCAAAACTTTATGAAAAATATCCACATAGGCCTGCCATATTTTATCAGCATTTTCATTGCTTTTAGCTTTCTCCGCTTCTTCCCAACCCCAGCTTTTCCAGGCAGCTAAAATTTCATTATTACCGCACCACATGGCAATACTCGGGTGGTTACGAAGTCGTTTTACATTATCAATTGCTTCCTGTTTTACATTATTTAAAAAGGCTGAATCTCCCGGAAACATGGCACACGCAAACATAAAATCTTGCCAAATGAGTATTCCGGCTTCGTCACACAGGTCATAAAAGCGGTCATCTTCGTAAACTCCACCACCCCACACGCGCAACATATTATTGTTCGATGTACGTGCAGTTTCCACCACTTTTCTATAGTTTTCATCGGTAACGCGGGGTAGAAACATATCGTTGGGAATATAGTTGGCACCTTTCATAAACACGGGATGCCCATTCAGTTTAAAAAAGAAGGTAGTTCCGGCATCATCTTTTTCACGAACCAGTTCAAGCGTGCGGATACCTATCCTTGTATCAGTTGTAGTAATACCGTTTCCCGTCTCCAACTTACCTGTTAATGTATAAAGGTGGGGTTCTCCCAATCCGTTTGTCCACCAAAGTTTTGGATTATCAATTTCAAAATCGACACTATAAGTATTAACGCCTTTTTTTAAATCGATGTTGGTTGTTACAAGTGTATTTTTATCATTTATTACCGAAAGCGTTGCTCCTGCTTTTTTAACGGCATCCACCTCAAAATTAGCAGTAAAAGTAGCCTTTCTTTCTGTTACATTTTTCTGAACAATCTGCAGATTGTTGATTTTTGCATTATTCCAAGCCAGTAGTTCAATAGGCCGCCAAATGCCACTGGTAACAAACCGTGGCCCCCAGTCCCAACCAAAGTGATAACCTGCCTTTCGGGTATAGACGCTTACCTTTTTACCATCTTCTACTTGTCCTATTTCAGCAAGATCGTTGCCAGAAACCGGAATCACATATCCCTGTGCATCGTATTTTTTTATACCTTCCTTTATAGGCGATTTAAATTTTACAACCAGATCATTTTCACCTTTTTTCAGCCATTCTTTCACATTTACGTTCCACGTTCTGAACATATTATCGGCAGATAAAACTTTGGTGCCGTTTAAAAATACATCGGCATAGGTATCCAGCCCATTAAAAACAAGCTCAACTACATCTCTCTTCATCATCTGATCTTCAACAGTAAAGCTTGTTTTATAATCCCAGCCCACTTTGTCGATCCATTGCACATCGTGTTCGTTAAGTCGATAAAACGGATCTTCTATTTTGCCGTTAGCTAAGAGGTCAGTATGCACGGTTCCCGGAACCACAGCCGGCATCCAGTCATCTTTGCCAGACTGGCTAAATTCCCAGTTGTCAGCAATTTCTTTTTTAATAACAATATTCCGGTCATTCTCCCGGCAACTCAAAGCCATAAATGCAACAATGGCGATAAAAAAATACAGTACTCCCTTCATTATTATATTTTTTACAAAAATAACTATCTCGAATTTAAACGCTTTATGCCTGATTTTATTTGATAAAATAGAAAAAAAGAAAAAGCGAAAAAAATCAATATTCTTTCCGCTACATAAAATTTAATGCTTGTTACTATTCTTTTTCCTTCACTGTTGAGCCATTAAACAAAAGGTACAACGGACAGAATCTGAACAATCCCGTTGCCAGAGGAATTATACCAACAAGCCCCCACCAACTATCGAAAACAACACCGAGTATGGCAATTAACAATCCAACAATAATACGAAGCAATCTGTCAACCAATCCTACATTATATTTCATAATATCTTTTTTAAGTGATTTTATACATTTAACAACAAAAAATGAAAATGGTTTTAAACAAATCTTCCAATATTTAACGCTGATATTGGCACATCAGTTTTCGAAAGTTATCAAAAAGCCCGGAACAGTTGCTCCAGGCTTTTGCATATATAAAATTTTTATTCACCACGAACTGCCGCCACACCCGGAAGTGTTTTCCCTTCAAGGTATTCGAGCAAAGCTCCTCCGGCAGTAGAGATATACGACACGCCATCTGCCAGTCCGAATTTATTGACACATGCTACGGAATCGCCACCGCCAACAAGAGAAAACACTCCTTTCCTGGTAGCTTCAACAATAGCTTCTCCAACGGCTTTTGATCCTTTGGCAAATTTGTCCATTTCGAATACACCCACAGGGCCGTTCCAAAGGATTGTGCCTGAATTTTCAATCACCTCTTTCATTTTGGCAATACTATCGGGGCCGGCATCTAATCCCTGCCAACCATCGGGTATAGCATTGGCCGGACTAACTTTGGCATTGGCATCTTCGCTAAATGCGTCAGCGGCTAAAACATCTGTAGCAATAATCAGGTTTACTCCTTTCTCTTTGGCCAGTCTCTCAATGTTTTTTGCCGTTTCCAGGTAATCATCTTCGCAAATGGAATCGCCCACTTTTCCGCCGTTAGCTTTTACAAAAGTATAAGTCATCCCGCCACCCAAAATCAGGTTATCCACTTTGTTTAGCAAGTTCTCGATAATGGTGATTTTTGTTGAAACTTTTGCTCCCCCCATAATTGCAGTTAACGGACGTTTTGGATCCTTCACCACTTTATCGAGGCTTTTTACTTCGCTTTCAATCAGGTAACCAAACATTTTATCGTTGGGGAAGAATTTTGCAATTACGGCTGTTGAAGCATGTGCGCGGTGAGCCGTTCCAAAAGCATCGTTCACCCAGCAATTTCCGTTTTTCGCTAATGCAGCAGCAAAATCTTCATCGCCTTTTGTCTCTCCTTTATGAAAACGCAGGTTTTCAAGCAGCAATGGTTCTCCCGGTTTCAATGCTTTAGCCATTGCTTGTACTTCCTCGCCAATACAATCGGGGGCAAGTTTTACATCTACTCCCAGCAGTTTACTTAAATGCCCCACCAGGTGACGCATGGAGAATTTATCCTCCGGCCCGTTTTTTGGCCTGCCAAAATGCGACATTATCACCGGTGAACCACCATCTGCCATCACCTTTTTTATGGTAGGCAATGCAGCAACCATGCGGGTATCATCAGTAATTTCAAAGTTTTCATTCAACGGCACGTTAAAATCAACGCGAATAAGCGCTTTCTTACCATTAAAATTATAGTTGTCAATTGTTTGCATATCTGTTCTTTTTAAATTGTCCAGAATAATGCACAAAGGTAAAAAATAAAATTTGCGTTTGATATAGAGGTTTTCCCGGGGAAAAGAATTTAATGTTGAGGTAAACTAATTCAGCTTAAAAAGCTATTTTTGAGGCATGTTTTTCAAAGATATAATTGGCCAGGAGAAGATAAAAAAGCGGCTTATCAAGTCGGTAACCGAGGAGCGTATAAGTCACGCTCAGCTTTTTTCAGGGCACAAAGGAACCGGAAAATTGGCCATGGCCATTGCCTACGCTCAATTTATTTCGTGTAAAAATCGCTCTGCAACCGATTCGTGTGGCACCTGTCCTTCATGCCATAAATACAATAAGCTGACGCACCCCGATCTTCATTTTGTATTTCCAATTTTCAATACAAAAAAAATAAAAAAACCGGTTTGCGATGATTTTTTATCTGAATGGCGCGAAATGGTGCTAAAAAATCCTTACTTCACATTGGGAGAATGGCTAAAAAACATTAATGCCGGCAATGCTCCGGGGATGATCTACGAACGGGAAAGTGACTCCATTTATCGCAAGCTGAACCTAAAATCTTTTGAGTCGGAGTTTAAGGTGATGATCATTTGGCTACCCGAAAAAATGCACATCGCCTGTGCTAATAAACTGCTGAAACTGATTGAGGAACCTCCCAATAAAACACTTTTTTTGTTGATCACGGAAGATGCTGAAAGTGTGATAAGTACAATCAGGTCGAGGGTGCAACCGGTTAATTTTCCATTTGTCAACGATTCAGCGATCAGGTTAGCACTGGAGAACAATTCAACATTAAGCCCGGAACAGATAGCCGATGCTGTTCAACTGGCAGGGGGAAGTTACATCAAAGCATTGGAAAATCTTAACCCAAGCGAAGAGGAGCAATTTTTTTTCAATAAATTCCAGGAGCTCATGCGAATGGCATACCTCCGCGAAATAATCCCTCTTACGGAATGGGCAGAGGAGATGGCAGGAACAAGCAGGGAACAACAAAAGGCTTTTCTGGCATTTGCCCTGCGTTTGATTCGCGAATATTTTATTTTCAACTTTAAAAATTACGACCTCATTTCTCTAAAAGCTTATGAAAAAGATTGGGGTAAGAAGTTTGCCCCCTTTATAAACGAACGTAATATTATACCCTTTTTTAACGAATTTGAACTAGGATTTAAACAAATTTCAATGAATGGCAATCCACGTATTATCTTTTTGGACATTGCTTTAAAAATAGTTCGCCTGATTAAGAGATAGCAATTGGCTAAGTTTTTTCAAGGTAAGCCTTTTTAATTCTTTCCAGATATGTTTTTTGATCCATTGCCCAGTATTTCTCTGAAAAAACTTCCACTTCGTTATACCCGTTAAAGCCTGTTTCTTCTACCCATTGCCTTATTTGAGGTATGTTAATGCACCCGTCACCCATCAGCCCGCGGTCGTTAAGAAAATCAATCGTTGGCACGTTCCAGTCGCAAACATGAAAAGCCAAAAGATTGCCATTGTTTCCACATCTTTTTATCTCCTGCCCAAGGTGTTCATCCCACCACAGATGATAAACATCAACTACCACACCAACATATTCAGAATCAAAACTTTCTGCCATATCATTGGCTTGTTTAAGTGTGTTTATGGCCGATCGGTCGGCGGCATACATGGGATGTAACGGTTCAATGGCCAGTTTTACCCCAGCTGCTTTGGCTTCAGGTAAAATACGGGTAATGCCTTCCCTAATATGCTCTTTCGACTGATTGAGCGATTGCCTCCCATCGGCACCACAAACCAGCACCAGCAAAGGCGCTCCAATGGCAGCAGCCTGTTCAATAGCCAACAGGTTATCGTCAATTGCTACCTGTCTTCTTTTGTTATCGGCCGAAGCGAAAAATCCACCACGCACAAGGGATACCACATTCATTCCAAAATCACTGAGCATGACTTTAGCCTCGCTCAATTTCTGATTTTCAAGCACATTTCGCCAAATTGAAATGCCAAAGATTCCCGCATTACTATAATTTTCCACACATTCCCTCAGGTTCCAGGGCTTAGTAGTTAGTGTATGTACACATAGCTTTGAAAAATCGGTGAGTGGCGCAGTCATAATCGTAGCTTTACCTTGTAATTAAAATTCTTAAACTCCCCAAAATTAAGACAGTCAGTTAAGTTTTAAAATTTTAACAGGCTTGTTTTTGTGAAAAGTACATCACATTGGTTTATGCAAAAGAATTTTTTCAATTAAAAAACTTTCGTTTTTAACGTTACTATTGTAATTAATATACCCTCACTGAAAATATTTTAACTTTACCCACCATAATTTTGGGAGATATGGAAAGAAGAGATGTTGAAATTATGGCACCGGTTGGTTCCTACGAATCGCTAATGGCTGCCATACAGGGAGGTGCCGGTTCGGTTTATTTTGGTGTTGAACACCTGAATATGCGGTCGCGCTCATCGAACAACTTTACCCTCGACGACCTGAAGAAGATAGTTGAGATTGCCACCGGTAATGGTGTAAAAACCTACCTGACGCTTAATGTCGATATTTTTGACGGCGAATTGCAACAAATGCATGAAGTGTTGCAAACAGCCAAAAATGCCGGTGTTTCGGCGGTAATAGCTGCCGATATATCGGTAATACAATATGCCCGTTCCATCGACCTCGAAGTGCACATCTCTACGCAGGTAAATATCACCAATATTGAAGCAGTTAAGTTTTATGCACTCTTTGCCGATGTGGTTGTGCTGGCACGCGAAATGAATCTGGGGCGTGTTAGTGAAATATATCAACAAATTGAGAAAGAAAATATTAATGGGCCATCGGGACAACCTGTGCGGCTTGAAATGTTTGTACACGGCGCGCTTTGCATGGCAGTTAGCGGCAAGTGTTACCTGAGTCTGCACGAGATGAACTCAGCTGCAAACCGTGGGTCGTGCCTGCAAACCTGCCGCAGGGCTTACATTGTTACCGACAAAGAAACAGGTGCCGAAATAGCCGTTGACAATGAGTATATTATGTCACCCAAAGACTTAAAAACCATTCACTTTTTGAATAAGATACTCGATTCAGGTGTTTCTGTGCTTAAAATTGAAGGGCGTGCCCGTTCAGCCGAATACGTAAAAACAACGGTGGCATGCTACCGTGAAGCCGTTGAAGCTTATTTTAATGGAACTTTTAACGAGAAACGTATTGCAGAATGGGACAAAAGGCTTGCTTCTGTATTTAACCGTGGTTTTTGGGATGGGTATTATCTCGGGCAAAGGCTGGGAGAATGGAGTAGCAACTACGGATCACGGGCTACCAAACGTAAACTTTACCTCGGAAAATGTACCAACTATTTTACAAAAATAAAGGTGGCAGAGTTTAAACTAGAAACCAACAACCTGAAGGTCGGTGATGAGATTATTGTTTCGGGCCCTACCACCGGTGTTGTAGAAACATCAGTAAGCGAGATAAGGGTAGATTTACTGCCAGTGGAAGAGGCACAAAAAGGGGAACGTATTTCGGTTCCCGTTGATACAAAGCTACGCCGCGCCGACAAACTTTATAAACTGATAGATGCCAGTGAAGTGCGTAGACGCCGGTAGCAATTTTTGTTGCGGGCATCTATTCCCATTAAATTCACTAAAATTCAAGTGCAAGTTGGCTGTCGGTTAGCCTGAAAGTCATGCGATGATAAAGAGTAGGGCCAAGTTTCATCAGTATCGCACGATGTTGTTTCGTAGGATACCCTTTATTATTTGCCCATCCGTATTCGGGAAATTCATCGCTTAATTTCAACATAAATTCATCGCGGTAGGTTTTTGCCAACACTGAAGCAGCAGCGATAGAAAGAAAACGCCCGTCGCCTTTAACCATACAAGTGTAGGGAATGTCCAGGTCGGTACGGAAACGGTTACCATCGATAAGCAGATGTTCGGGTACTATCTTTAACTTTTTAACAGCGCGAGTCATAGCTAAAAAGGAAGCATTCAGAATATTTATTTCATCGATTTCAGAGTTTGAAACCATTTCTACTGCCCAGGCGAGTGCTTTTTCTTCAATAAGGGGACGCAGTTGCAGGCGTTGGCGTTCTGTAAGCTTTTTGGAATCGTTGAGAAGGTCATTTTCAAAATCAGGGGGGAGTATAACAGCAGCAGCACAAACGGGGCCGGCAAGACATCCGCGGCCTGCTTCGTCGCATCCGGCTTCCAGCCGGCCTTTTTGTAAACAAGAAAGCAGCCTGCGCTTTTGCATTGTAGCCGATTTATTGGTAAAACTCACTGAAGCGCCCTTTCAACACTCATCCATAACAACCGCGCTGTTTCGTTCCAACTAAATTTCTTTTTTTGAACAAAACCTTTTTCTACCAATGATTTTCGCAACTCCGCATCAGCAGACATTTTTATCATGGCATTGGTAATCTGTTCAACTTTTAACGGGTCAGCATACATTACAGCATTACCCCCCACTTCAGGAACAGAAGTGATATTGGAACAAATAACCGGAATTCCGGCACTCATAGCTTCAACAACGGGAATGCCAAATCCTTCAAAAAACGGGACGAAAGTCAAAGCCAAGGCTGCACCAAAAATGTAGTGCAGTTCAGTAGTACTTACCCTGCCGGTAAAAACTACGTCATTTTTATAGCGCATATTTTCATAGGTGTCGAAAATATCACCGGTTTTGTGCATTTCGCCACCAACTACAACCAGTTTAATATTACCAGAGTCAACACTTTTAAAGGCATCGAAAGCCTTCAACAGGCCCGAAACGTTCTTTCGCGGATGAAGGGCGCCAACAAACAGGAAATAGGGCGCACCTTCGGTATATTTTTCTCTTATCCCTACTTTCTCCGCCTCAGAAATGGGCTCAAAAATCTGGTTTATTCCATCGTATACTACATCAATTTTATCGTAATCAACCTTAAAAGAACGGGTGATATCTTCTTTTGAATAAAAAGAAACGGTGGCGATACGTTTGGCTATCTGCGCAAATTTTGGGAAAAAATAATTATAATATTTAGCAATCAGCCAAGGCAGGTCGTCCGGACGATGAAAGAAATTAATATCATGAATAACAGCTAGTTGAGGTACTCTTGTGCGCAAAGAAAGGTACCCATCGGGAGAGAGAAAAAGGTCTGCCTTATACTTTTTCAACACTTGGGGAATACGCCATTCGAACCAAATGTAAAAAAGCAACGGATGCCGCGCCTGCGGACCGATAACAACCGGTGTAACATTATCGGAAAAAATAAAATCGCGATGATAAGGCCTGTCAAAAATAAAAATAAAATCATGCTCAGGATGATTTTGGGTCATCCTTTTCAATGTCTCAAGCGTAAACCAGCCAATTCCCTCCAATTTTCCCCTGAGCAAAAGACGTGTATTAACAGCAATCCTCATAATGCATCGTAAAATAGAATATTTTTCTAATATATTTGCCCCAAAGTTAACGTTAATGAAGACTTTCGTAAAATTTATTCTTCAAAAAACAGTAGGATTGAAAACTTACTTGTATGTTTTTGCGCAGTTTGTTATTGTAAAACTGCGTTGGGATAAAAAAGAAAACGATTTTTTTCATTTTTTGAAATTGATTCCTGACCGTGGTTTTATCCTCGATTTGGGCGCAAATATTGGTGCCACCAGTTATCACCTTGCCAAAAGTAAGCCATTAAGCACTGTTTTTTCTTTTGAACCTCTCGAGTTGAACATGAATACTTTGAAAAGAATAAAGCGGAGGTTCAGGTTAAAAAATATTCGTGAATTCCAGGTAGCTGTAGGCGAAAATCCAGGTACGTTGGAAATGGTTATGCCGGTTGTACACAACGTTGCCATGCACGGTTTGAGCCACGTAGTAGAAGAAGGAGAAAATGGCCAAGAGGAAGGCATTACCTGCCGCATTCCTGTAATTTGTCTTGATACTTTTGAACCTATAAATACCGGTGAGCAAAAAGTAACAGCCATGAAAATAGACGTGGAAAATTTTGAATACCACGTACTTAAAGGTGGCATAGAGATGATAAAAAGAGACCACCCCGTTATCTACTGTGAACTTTGGGACAACGATAACCGAAAAAAATGTATGGAATTTTTAAATAACCTTGGTTATTCAACGTTAGTATTAGAAAGAAAAAACTTAGTGCCACCCGAAAAGGCCGGCACTAAAAAACAAAATTTCTTTTTTTTACCCCCCGGGGCTAAAAGCTGAACTAAACAAATTGAAAAGAAAGTTTGTAACAAATCTTATCTTATTGCTTTTCCTGAATTTACTGGTAAAGCCTTTCTGGATTTTAGGAATCGACCGCACCGTGCAAAACCTTGTTGGTGACCAAAGCTACGGATTGTACTTTTCGCTTTTTAACTTTTCTCTGTTACTGAATATTCTGCTCGACCTGGGTATAACCAGTTACAACAACAGAAATATTGCCCAACACCATTTTTTGTTGTCTAAGCACTTGTCGAACATTGTAGGGTTGAAGTTGCTACTGGCAGTGGTATATGCTGTTTTTGCCTTAACGGCAGCTGCCATCATTGGTTACGATAAGACACAAATACACCTGCTTATTTTTCTTATTTTCAACCAGTTCTTGGTATCGTTTACTATTTATTTGCGTTCGAACATCACCAGTCTGCACCTGTTTCGAACCGATAGTTTTTTATCGGTACTCGACCGCACATTGATGATAGTAATCTGTGGGGTTTTACTTATTACACCCTCGCTAAAAAGTGCCTTAACGATCTCCTGGTTTGTGTATGCACAAACGGCAGCGTATATGACAACCATGCTAATTACTTTTTTTATTGTTCTGAAAAAATCAGGAAAAATAAAGATCAGGTTCAACTGGAAATTTTCAGCGGTCTTTCTCCGTAAATCATACCCTTATGCATTGTTAATCCTGCTTATGTCGTTTTACAACCGTATCGATTCGGTAATGTTGGAACGACTGCTGCCTGATCCTCTGGGAAAAGAACAGGCAGGTATTTATGCCCAGGCTTTCCGGTTGCTCGATGCTGTTTCGATGTTTGGAGTCCTTATGGCCGGACTGTTATTGCCTATTTTTGCCAAAATGATAAAACAGAAAGAACAGGTAGGTGAAATGGTGAAATTATCTTTTAACCTGCTAATTGTTATTGCTATAATTATTGCTGTTTCGAGCATTTTTTACAACCACGAAATAATGACTTTGTTGTACAAGTCGAACACTGCACACTCTTCTGAATTACTTGGAATACTTATGACGGGCTTCATCGGTATTGCAACAACTTATATTTTTGGCACATTACTCACTGCCAACGGCAGCATTAAACAGCTGAACCTGATGGCTTTTGCCGGCATGGTGCTCAACATTGCCCTCAACCTGTGGCTTATTCCCCGGTTTCTTGCTTTCGGCTCGGCATATGCCAGCATGGTTACCCAGTTTTTTACCGCCTTTGCACAAGTTATTATTGCCTTCAAAATATTTAAACTAAAACCCGACATCAGGTTCATTGCGTTACTGCTTACTTATATCTTTTTAATTTTGATATTTGCTGTTCTCTCACAACGAATGAACAACTGGCTATTTGGTTATATTTCCCTGATTCTGGCTTCGGTTTTTACCGCTTTTTTCATCAAGTTCATCAACCTGAAAGATTTGATACAAATCATTAAAAATGAATAGAATGGCCAACCCTTCAGTTGCAGAATTACAGCATTCTGAAAAGTATAAATTTGTTTTTCGACTCCACCACAACCAGATCAAAGAGTTTGTTAAACAGAGGCTGTCAGAGGGAGGCAAAATTGTTTTTCTGTTCATGGTTTATCAGCTGCTAATGACATTAACAGGGCTGTTTTTTTTCACCCGGGCAATGTTAAAGGCCTTTAACGGCTTTTGGGAACCCCTTGGTTTCTCTTTGGCAGCATTGGTTTTTAGCTTTACCCTTTTGATTGTTATTCATGAATTGCTACATGCTTTTGCATTAAAGTTAACAGGAGCTCCAGTAATAAATTTTGGCGCATATTTCAAAAAATTCATTTTTTATGCCGAAGCCGACCGACATGTGCTGAATGGGAAGCAATTTACTCTGGTTGCTTTAACACCACTTTTTGTTGTTCAGTTTGTTACTGCTATTGCGCTTTTTTTCTGCATAAACCATCCTTTTGCCTATTTTATAATTATGGTTATGAGCATCCATTCTTTGTTTTGTGCCGGTGATATTGGATTGTTCTCGGTTTTTTATGAATTCGACGAAGATACCCTGTTTATATTTGATGTGAAGGAAGAAAGATGCAGCTGTTTTTACGAAAAAGTTCAGCCCAAAACAGATTAAGAATTATGGTGTTGCCAACTTCATTCCCTGACCAGTGTGCAGGAAATGGGCAAATGATCAGAATTTCTAAAATCGTGAACCTGAAAGTTATACGATGTGAATTTAGCATCGTAAAAAATATTATCGATCCTGAAAGATGGCATTTCCCCGACATAAGTCCTTCCAAATCCCTTGCCGCTGGCAACGAAAGCATCTCTTAGTTTTCCTCTCAATTTTTGGTAAGCATAAGATATGGGCGCATCGTTAAAATCACCACAAATTATTACCGGGTAGGGCGACTCATCAACGATCTTTCGAATCTGGCGAACCTGGCTGGCCCGCATTTGCACAGCCTTTTTAAACTTCGACCCTATCTCCTTTACCTCTTTTAAATCCTTTTCCTGATCAATGCCCGGCGATTCAATAACAGCATATTTATTAGGATTGATCTGATATGACTGAAGGTGTACATTAATCACCCGAACAGTATCAGGAGCAAGAATTATATCGGAATAGATTGCCATATTTCTTGAATCTTTAAACCTTATTTCACCCATAAAAACAATCGGGAAACGGGTCATCGTTACTAATCCGAAAGTATTGCTCGACCGGGCGTACTGATAGTGTTCAATAGACTTCAGCTTTCTCACCGTACCCGGCAAGTCAAAAATATTATTTCTTCTTAGGCGGGTTTCCTGAAGACAGATAATATCCAATTCCTGGGTGTTCAAGAAGTTTACAATTTTTGTTGCATTTTCTTTCTGGGTACCATCACCTTCACCCGCGAAATGGCGAACATTAAATGAAAGTACCTTAACACCCTGTTTTCCTGTTTTCTGACCTTTAAACTGAAAATAACGGGTATGAAAATTAAAACCTACGAAAAAAATAACCAACGACAAAAACATACGCCTGGGTTGAATAAACAACCAAAAAACCACAAAAAAAAGGTTAACGATAGCAATTATGGGAAATGCCATGCCAAATACCGAGGGAAGCCACCAGGCATCGGGCGGAATAACAACAGATAAATAACTAATAATAAGAGATATAGCCACCAGCAAGTTTAAGAAATAGAGGAAGTTGGAGAAGGCTTTTTTCACGGTTACTAATTTCTCGTTTTCGATGCCAATATATAAAAAAGATGTTGAATTCAACTGTCATTTTCCACAGGTTTTTATGAATTTGCGGATTTTCAATCGCTATGGTAAGCTGTGTTTTTCGGTTTTGCAAAATACAAACCTGCCTTTCCCGCTTAAGTCATTTAACACTTCAATATTTTTAAACCCTGCTTTATTTAACAATATTTCAACTCCGTTTGCAAAGTTCGCATTGATCTCTAAAAACAGACTACCACCGTTAACAAGCTGATTTTTTGACAATTCTGCTACAGCGCGGTAAAAAACCAACGGGTCATCATCGGGAACAAATAGCGCATCCGAAGGTTCGTAATTCAAAACATTAGGCTCCATGGCCGTTTTTTCCTTCTCTGTTACATAGGGCGGATTACTCACAATAATATCGTACTTACCCCGACTCAGCTCTCTCCATTTCAGCATATTGCCTTTTAAAAAGCAGACATCCAACCCGTTTAATTTTGCATTTTCACGAGCGATCTCTAACGCATCGCCAGAAATATCCACACCGGTTACTGTTGCATTCTTCAACCTGCTTTTTAATGCCAGTGCAATGCACCCTGAGCCGGTTCCCAGATCCAGTATCTTCGGCTTTTCCATAATATTTTTCTGCAATACCAGGGCCACCAGTTCCTCGGTTTCAGGACGTGGTATCAAAACAGCTGGCGAAACCCGTATTTTCAAGCCATAAAATTCTGTTTTACCTAAAATATACTGAACAGGTTCATATTCTTTCAACCGCTTAACTATCGAATTAATTTGTTCTTTATCTCTGTCTAAAAGTGACTTATGAGCATTAATAACCTGTTGTGTATAGTTCCATCCGGTAACATGCTCCAACAAAATTTTTGTTATACCCATTATCTCTTCTGTAGGATAAATGCCACTCAATTCTGCGTGGATATATTGAATAGTGGTTTGCATTGTTTATTTTTACCTTGTAAAAATAAACTTTCCTGACAAGAATTGGATAATGACAAAAAATATATGCAACGATGCCTCGACTTGGCAAAAAAAGGCGCCGGCAACGTTTCACCCAATCCCATGGTAGGTTGTGTAATTGTTTACCAGAACCGTATTGTTGGCGAAGGGTTTCATGAAAAGCACGGTGGTCAACACGCCGAAGCAAATGCCATTAAATCTGTTGACAATCAGCAGGTTTTACACAACAGCACACTTTATGTTTCCCTCGAACCTTGTACCCACTTCGGATTAACGCCACCCTGCTCAAACCTCATTATTGAAAAACGTATTCCCAGAGTGGTAATTGGCACCATCGATCCGTTTGCAGCAGTGGCTGGCAAAGGTATTGAAAGGATGAAGAAAGCCGAAATTGAAGTATCGGTGGGAGTTCTTGAAAGTGAATGCCGTAACCTGAATAAACGTTTTTTCACTTTTCATGAGAAAAAACGGCCATTTATTATATTGAAATGGGCACAAACCGTTGATGGGTTTATCGATGTTGCCCGCACAGCAGAGAAATATGGACAACCAAACTGGATAACAGAAGAAAAGGCCCTGAAAAGAGTTCACAGGATGCGTGCCGAAGAAGACGCTATTTTGGTTGGAACAGTTACTGCTTTGAAAGATAATCCACGCCTAACGGCAAGGTCAGTAAAAGGGAAAAATCCATTGCGCATTGTGCTTGATAACCGATTAAGGCTACCAGAAAATCTCCACGTTTTCGATGGCAGCGTACCAACACTTGTGTTCAATTCACTTAAAAACGAAAGAAAGGGTAACCTTGAATTCATTAAAATTAATTTCGACAAAAATGCTGCAAAACAAGTGATTAATGAACTCTACAATAAAAAAATACTTTCTGTTATAGTTGAAGGGGGACAGAAAACGCTGGCAAGTTTTATCAATGCAGGCTTGTGGGACGAAGCACATGTTTTTACAAGCGAAAAAAAATTCGGTTCAGGAGTGGCAGCACCCGAACTGCCGGGGCAACAACCCTGTTATACCGAAACTATTGGTAAAGACAAGCTTTTTATTTTTAAAAATTCAGTTTAAGCTAGTATAGCTCGCAGACTAAAGTACAAACATTTATTTTGAGCTTAAAATATCGCAATTTATGGCTAAAACTAACAGTGTACGAATTGCTGCCACAATGCTGTAAGCCAACTGCCTATTTAAAAGTCGGCCTGCAGGGAATCGAACCCTGGACCCGCTGATTAAGAGTCAGCTGCTCTGCCAGCTGAGCTACAGGCCGTGCAATATCAAATTTAATATCTTTTTTAGGTTTATACGAATATAATCGTGTTTTATAGCTTCATAAATACAGGTTTGCTTACTCTGCTTTCATTGCTCAACCGGTCGAGTACCGACACACGTATTTCATATTTTTTCTTTTTTCCCTTTTTCCTCGGGAATTTAACTTGTTTATCCTTCACAATCGCCCAGATTATATCTGCATTGTCCATATCAAAAACCTGACCTTGTTCGTTGGCATAAACCACAAACAAACTGGGTTGGTTCATTTTTTCAACAAAAGGGGCAGTTTCCCACTTTAGCTTTCGCCCTCTTTTTTTCAGACTAAAGACAGGCAGTGGCGCAATGGAGTCGATCCAATGCATTGGCGGAACAATGGCCTGTTTCTTAAAAAACTTTGTTTTTAGCGAATCCTGAAGTCCCAATAAATCGCGAGAAAAATGCTTACTGCTGTAAAACGCCATTCCGCCAATAGCAGGCAAAGAACGCAACATCCTGATTTGCGAGGGAAGCTCATCAGGGTCGCGCCATTCCTGAACTGTCGAGTTCCTGTCAACTTTGTAAGGCGCTAAACCTACAAAAACATTACGGTTGTAGTTGTGGCTTTCCCACCATTCGGACAATATTTTGAAATCTACTTTCGGATGACCAATTTGCCAGTAAAGTTGTGGCAAAAGGTAATCGATCCACCCTTTTCTTTGCCATTTGATCACATCGGCATAAAGGTGATCGTAATTGGTTGCACCCGCTTTGGTCGCAGACCCGTTGGGATCATCAGCAATATTACGCCACACCCCGAATGGGCTTATACCAAATTTCACCCACGGCTTTGTTAATTTTATTGAACGGTTCAACTTTTCAATTAAAATATCAATATTGTTCCGGCGCCAGTCGGCCTTGTTTTCTGGTAAAAACCCCCGGCCAAAGGTTTTAAAAGAAACAGTATCAGGGAAATCTTCCGAAAGCGGATAAGGATAAAAATAATCATCAAAATGGATAGCATCAATGTCGTAACGCAATACAATATCTTTAACCACATTGGTCACAAATTCCCTTGTTTGCGGTAATCCCGGATCAAAATAGAGTTTGTTTCCGTAACGAAGTATCCATTCAGGATGTTGAAATGCAATATGGTTGCCAGCCAATGGCTCTTTAGCATTTAAGGCCACCCTAAACGGGTTAAGCCAGGCGTGCAATTCCATACCCCGTTTATGACATTCTTCAACCCAAAAATGCAGAGGATCATAATAAGGATTAGGTGTTTTGCCCGGCGTACCTGTCAGATACCGCGACCAAGGCTCCAGGGTTGACTTATATAAAGCATCGGCAGCCGGGCGAACCTGCAAGATGACAGTATTCATCTTCATAGAGGCAAGGTGATCCAGCAATGTTGTCACCTCTTTCATTTGTGCTTCAGAAGAAAGCCCCGGTTTCGAAGGCCAGTCAATATTAGCCACTGTTGCTACCCAAACCGCCCGAAATTCATATTTGGGTTGTGCAACCACTAAAGTTACGAATACAAAAGTCGTTACTATGAGAAAGATTTTTTTCATAAATGCTTACTTAATATTTACAAAAATAATTATTCCGCAAACAGTCGTGCAGGTAAATTACATTAAAAAGTAGTTTGTCGGGAAACTATTTTTTTAATTTTGCGGCATGAAACTCATAGCCGACAGCGGGTCAACAAAAACAAACTGGTGCCTTTTAAATCCCGGGCAAGAGCTAAAAAGTATCACCACAATAGGGATCAGCCCGTTTTTTCTAAGTTCGGACAAAATAGAAAACGAACTGACCCACACATTGGTTCCCAAGGTTGAAAACAGCGTGGAAGAGATATATTTCTACGGAACTGGTATTATCAATAACGAAAAGAAAGAAGTAATAGCTAAAGCATTAAGAAACCTGTTTCCGGATGCTCAACTCGAAATTTACAGTGATCTGCTGGGGGCGGCACGTGCCCTGCTTGGTACAACGCCAGGCATTGCCAGCATCATTGGAACAGGTTCAAATTCATGTTTTTACGATGGCAACGAAATAAAAATACATGTGCCGCCACTGGGTTTTATTTTGGGAGACGAAGGCAGTGGCGCTGTTTTGGGCAAAAAATTACTGGCAGACTACCTGAAAGGCCTTATGCCTGCCGGGCTGGCATTAAAATTTAAAAAACAGTTTCCTGCTGATTATGGTGAATTAATGAATGGCGTGTATCGCAGAGAGCGACCAAACTGGTTTTTGGCCAAAATGGTGCCTTTCCTTAAAGAAAATATCAATAACGACTATTGCCGCCTACTGGTAGAAAACTCCTTCGACGAGTTCATCACCAGAAACCTTCTGCAATATAACGGTTTCAATAAATATCCGGTTTGTTTTGCAGGTTCGGTAGCTTTTTATTTCAGCAACCAGCTTCGTAGCGCTCTTGCAAAGCGGGGCCTTACTGCAAAAAAAATAGTAAAAGACCCTATGCCCGGGTTAATTAATTTTCATCAACAGAAAAAAGAAAAATGAATATAACAGAACAAAGCTCTATTTACAACCATCTGGAAAAAATGACCACCCGCGAAATCCTTGAAGGAATTCATAACGAGGATAAGAAGGTCTTACCGGCAGTAGAAAAAGTAATCCCCCGGATTGAACAATTGGTTGACTTACTGGTACCACGTATTAAGAAAGGTGGCCGTTTGTTTTATTTAGGTGCAGGTACAAGTGGCAGGCTGGGCATTTTAGATGCTTCTGAAATACCACCTACTTACGGAGTTGAACAAGGCCTGGTAATTGGACTTATTGCCGGTGGCGACCAGGCTATAAGAAAGGCGGTTGAATCGGCAGAAGACGACGAGAACCAGTCGTGGGAGATATTAAAGCAACATAAAATAAACAATAATGACACGGTTGTTGGTATTGCCGCATCAGGGCGCACTCCTTATGTGGTGGGCGCACTAAAAAATGCCCGAAAAAACGGAATACTTACGGCATGTATCACCAATAACCCCGGCACAGAGCTGGCTCAATTTGCTGACATTGCCATTGAAGCCGTTGTGGGGCCTGAATTTGTTACAGGAAGCACACGCATGAAGTCGGGTACTGCCCAAAAGCTGGTACTCAATATGATAACAACTTCGTTGATGATCAGGCTTGGACGGGTAAAAGGGAACAAAATGGTAAATATGCAGTTAACCAACAAGAAGTTAGTTAACCGTGGTACAAAAATGATTATGGACGAACTCGGTTATCCTGAATCAAAAGCCCGCAGGCTGCTAATTCTACATGGTTCGGTACAAAAAGTATTGGATGAATGTAGGGTATGATGAAATTAATCGAAGTTATCCTTTAAAATCATATTTCTCATGAAAAAATATACCTTTGCCCTCGGAAAACTTTAAAAAAGCTGAAATATAATATTTAACAATAATCTCAGGCTTACCGTTCTGGTAAGTTTGTGGTTTATTAGGTTTAGTTGGTTTAGGTTAAAAAGGCTGTCAGTGGACAGCCTTTTATTTTTTCTGTAATTTCCTTTTTTATAAATAAATGTGCTGTACAACATATTTTTAACAATTGCCATGTATCCAAAAAAGGTTAAATTACATTGTTGTTAATGCTAACAAAAAAATTTGGGCTAAACTACTCTAAAAAAAATTACAAACACGTTTTTTAAACCATTGAATTAAATGTGTTATAACATTCTAAAAAGATTTTATGCTTATGATTAAAAACGGTTAACATTTCTTTAAAAAGCAGCAATGTATAATATCTGATCTGCTTATTGATTAAAATAACAAATTACAATTTAAACTTTACTTATGTATTTAAGAAAAACCCAACGATCTTTGCAGCAATATGTATTTTTTGTTTTTGCAAAGTTATTTTTGATTGGGATATTTCTTCTATCCCAATCAGGAGCATTTGCTCAACGCAAGACAGTAACCGGTACAATTACTGGTGAAGACGGCCTTTTCATACCAGGTGTAACCATTCTTGAAAAAGGGACAACAAACGGTACAATTACCGATATCGATGGAAATTTTACTATCAGTGTGCCATCTTCGGCCACGCTCGTATTCTCTTTTGTAGGGTTGAAAACCCAGGAAATACCTGTAGGTGACAAAAACACTATTGACATTACCATGGCTACCGATGCTATTGGGCTAGACGAAGTAGTTGCCATTGGCTATGGTACACAGCGAAAAAAGGACATGACAGGATCCATTGTAAATGTTAATGCCGAAGATCTGAAAAAATACCAACCATCAAACGTCCAGGAATTGCTGCGTTCGGCAGTACCAGGCTTAAAAGTAGGGTATAGCACTTCAGCTAAAAACACCCCTGATTTTTCAGTTCGTGGTGATAATACAATTAAAGCTGACGTAGATAATAATGTAGATGAGAACGCTATTGCCAACCGACCCTTAATAGTAGTGGATGGCGTAATTTTTAACGGCGATATCGCCGAAATCAATGTAAACGATATTGAAAGCGTTGACGTACTAAAAGATGCCAGTTCAGCAGCAATTTACGGATCGCGTGCTTCTAACGGTGTAATTGTTTTCACCACAAAAAAAGGGTCGACCAGTAAACCAACTATTAGGGCAAGTGTAAAATTAGGTGTTTTAACACGGGGGAAACACCTTGATTCATTTAAGGCCGGTGATGAAGTTATGACCTGGCTAACTGATATGAATGAGTCTATTAACAGCCTGACCCTTGAACCATGGTCAAAATATGAAAAGTACGATGATGTACCCAACCAGTTTAAAGCTGACTGGCTCACTGCAAATGGTATTCCCGGAGAAACTGATCCAACAGTTATTACCACGGCATGGCTCGATGCTTTTGGGCTGGAAACAAATGAAAAAGAAAATTACCTGGCTGGACGGGAATTTGACTGGAATGATTTCTTGTTCCATAACGGGTTACAACAAGATTACGACATCAGCGTTTCAGGACGTACCAATAAAACATCTTATTATTGGTCATTAGGACATATTAATAACGAGTCATTACAGATGAATGAAAGCTGGAAGCAGATTACTTCACGTTTAAACTTAGATATATCGGTTACAGACTGGTTAAATATGGGTTTAAATGCCAGTTTTATGTATGAAAACGAAGGAGATAAGCCTATTAGCAATGGCGGTTTCTACACAGCATCGCCCTATGATACACCCTGGGACAATATTGTTTGGACCGACCCGAGCATAGAGGATTCCGGTAATTATCCCTGGAAATTTCCAAGGGAATACCTTAAAACAGCAGGTGCAGGTTCCAACAGGAGTAATCCTTACCTTAACCCGGCCTATACAACAAGAAAATATACCACGTATAGGATTTTCCCCACCATGTATGCCAAATTAATGCTCCCACTGGGCTTTACGTTTACTTCCCAGTTAACAACACGCCTTGATTTCAGGCAAAGATATCATTACGAGAATAGTACCAACCCGGTATGGAGTAATGGTGGTTATGCAGAAAGACGACACAGCCAAGGGTTTGAATGGCAAATGGATAACATACTGAACTGGAATAAAGACTTCGGTGAACACCGATTTGATTTTACCGGTTTAATTAATGCTGAGGAAAATAAAATGTGGTATACACGTGCAGCCGGAACGAATTTCTCACCCACCGAGGTGCTTGGTTATCACGGGCTGGGCTTTTCCCTCGTTCCACAAGTAAGTTCCACTGATGAAGTCATTACCAGAGATGCACTTATGGCCCGTATCAACTATGCTTACAGCAACCGTTATAATTTATCTGCATCTGTGCGCCGCGATGGTTATTCGCGTTTTGGTGCCGATAAAGTATATGGTGTTTTTCCATCTGTTTCGGCAGCATGGACTATTACCAACGAAGGGTTCATGGGAGATCGTCCCGATTGGCTGGGATTTTTAAAACTACGTGCCAGTTGGGGGGTAAATGGTAACAGTAGTGGTTTGGGCACATATGCAGCATATGCATTGTTAAATGGAGGCAAATACCTCAATTATGACAATGGTTACTTTGCGGCACCTTACCTTTATATTGACAGGATTGCCAATCCAAATCTGGCATGGGAGAAAAATCAGTCTGTCAATATAGGACTTGATTATGGATTCTGGGAAGGCCGCCTGAGAGGTTCATTTGATGTATATACTTCAAAAACCACCGATCTTTTGCTTGACAAAAAACTACCAATATTGACAGGATTTGATCTTTTTACCACAAATGTGGGCAGTCTTAAAAATGCCGGATTCGATTTGTCGATTAACACTATTAATTTACAAACTTCAGATTTTGTTTGGACAAGCCAGTTAAATGTATCATGGAATAAAAACGAAATAATTTCGCTAACAGGCGAAAAGGTCGAAATGACAGATGAGAATGGCAATACTTATATGGCCGAACCTGATGACTATGACAACGGTTGGTTTATCGGTAAAAGTAAAGATATCATCTGGGATTTTGAAATCGACGGTGTTTACCAGTTAGGCGAAGAAGCAGAAGCAGCTAAATACACACTTTACCCTGGTGATTTCAGATATATAGATCAAAATAACGATGGTGTAATCAATTCTGAAGACAAGGTTTTCCAGGGCTTGAAGTCTAATCCCTGGTATCTCACTTTTAGGAATGATGCCGAATGGAAAGGATTTGACCTTGGTATCGTATTCCTGGCAAAAATGGGATACTATGGCGGAACTACCTGGCCTTTTAACAACCGTCAGGAATATATTAAAAACCATAATTGGTATAACCTGCCTTACTGGACCCCACTGAACCCGATCAACACTGCGGCCCGCATAAATTCTATTAACTTAGGAGGGGCAAATATATGGCAAAGTCGGTCATATGTACGTTTTCAGAATTTAGCGCTTGGATACACTCTGCCATCCAGTATTTTAGAACCTATTAAAATCGATCGCGCCCGTGTTGCCTTTACTATAGACAACGTAGCAGTGTTTACAAAATGGATTGAAGGTGATCCTGAAAGCGTAAAAGAAATGCCCAGAACTTATTCTTTTAGTGTGGATTTTTCATTCTAACAAGAAAATATGTATGTAAATCAAAAAATTTCTGAACTAAAAAATGATTAAGAAATGAAAAAAATGAAGAATACAACAGGGCTGGTTGTTATATTTTTACTGGCCTTTACAATATCTTGCAATGAAGATTTTCTGCAACAAGAGCCTTTATCATCATTAAATCCGCAAAATACTTTTATCGATGCCGGAGGTTTGCAAACGTCAATTGACGCTGCATTGCGTGCCTTTTCTAACCAACAATGGAACAGGGATTATAACGACATGGCTTTTAATCAGAATATGAGTGAAGCTTCGGTTGTAAGCTGTACAGATAAACCAGATGCTCCGGCGGTTGATATGGATTTGTATGCCACTCCACTCAACGACAGGAATAACGATGCAGGGCGCATGAGGAGTTTTTATGCTAATAATTACGCAATGATAAAAAGCGTAAATACGGTAATTGACAACATTGATATTCCAGATTGGGCTGGAGGAGATAACGATACAGACAGAAATCATCTTTTGGGTACTGCCTATTTTTTACGTGCTTTTTTCTACTTACAATTAACCATGGATTTCGGGAATGTCGGATTCCTGCTTAATGTTGTGTCAGAAGCCCGACAGGATTTTAAAGCTTTTTATATGCAGGGTATATGGGATCAAATGATAACTGACCTGGAATACGCCGTGCAACACATGAAGAAAAGAAGCCAGATACCGGTTGGGCAACCATCAGTAGATGCGGCCAGACTTCTTTTGGCAAAATATTACATGCTGAATCAAAGATTTGCTGACGCCGAAGCTTTAATGACAACTGTAATAAATGATCCGGAATCGCACCTTTTTACTCAGGCTGATGTGGATGCTTCAAGGGTAACAACCGTTATGGTAGGAAATAACTATAATCCTGATAATGGAGAATTGCTCGATGGCTTTGATTGTGAACAACCAGCCGACCCGTGTAATCTTTTATTCCTAAATGCAGGTGCACAAAAAGCCAATAATCCTGAAGGTCTCTGGTTATTGGTAAATACACCATTTGTTGACGGAAGCCAGAGAAGATCACAACGCATGCGTTGCTATGGGCCTAATCTTGTAAGTACCAACAAAGGCATAAAAGCACCTCCAACAGGTACAGTTACAGGCGAGAATATCGTACAAGATCTGACTTCAAAACAGATGCTTAAATGGGGACGTGGTCAGGGATTTGCTCGCCCTACAAATTATGCCCAGTATGAAATCTGGAACTTCAAAGGTAAAAATGACCAACAGGATTACCGCCATAAACGAGGAAATTATTTATATATGGATATGGTAATTTACGATAATCCTGACTTATTGGCGAACCCTGCTACAAAAGACTTTTATGGTAAACCACTAAGGTTATGGTATGACGGGAACCTGCTTTGTGAAGATTCCATACGCTGCTGGCATGGTTACCCGATTTATAAAATGTGGGCACCTAACTTTGAAGATCAGGTAAAACGGCAGGATGGTGGCGACCAGGATATTTATGTCATGCGGGAAGCCGAAGCATATCTTGTTAGAGCCGAAGCACGTTTTTGGCAAAACAACAACGCCGGTGTTGCTGAAGACCTGAATGTTATCCGCCAAAGGGCGAATGCAATTGACATGTATACTGCCAGCGATATTCAGACAGAAGGAATTGGCGCTATCCTTGACGAACGTTGTCGTGAATTATTTGGTGAAGAATACCGCCATGATGAGTTAGTACGTATGTCGGTTATTTTTGCCAAAACAGGTAAAACATGCTATAACGGGAAAACTTATACCTTAGATGGCAAGGATATAGAAAAATCACTGTCAGCAAGTAGCTTTTATTACGACAGGCAAATGGAGAAAAATAATTTCTTCCGCGAGAATGTTCCATGGTCAACCTATCCGACAACGAAGTACACAATGTCGCCAAAACATATTTTCTGGCCCGTTTATGAACCTTACCTGATAGGTAACGTTGGTGCTACACTAAACCAAACAACCGGTTACGATGGCTCGGAGAATAATATTGAACCGTTGACACACATTGTTCAGCCGGCTGGTAAACCAAATATTGATCCAATGAAAGCACTTGGTGAGATAGAATAGCCAGTAACAAATATGAAAATAACTGTGTTTTGCCTTGTTGCTTTAGTTTGATAGCCTAACACTAACTTGTCAGGGATATTCGCATATATTGAACAATATGTGCGAATATCCGTTTCTTGACAGAAACAAAGAAGCTTTTAGAATATGGATACTGTTTCAAAAAGTGTATCTGATTATCTATTTAAAAAAGTCTTCTTCAGTTAGTTTTAAAAAAATCTTGCTCCATTGTTCACAAGTGTTTTTGCAAACTGAGATTGGAATCAAATCTACCAAGAAACAGTCCTTTTTCATTGATAATATAAGCAATAGCCTTATTAAGTTATTCAATAAAAGAATAAAACGTTTTCGCTTTTGGTTCTAAAGCAGCTAATTTATAAACTCCTTGGCTTTTGAAAAGCGACTATTCATCCGTTAAATCAAAATCAACGGATGAATAGTGCTAAAAGAGCTTTTAAGGCCAAACGACCTCCCATTCACCAATCGACAATTCTTCGATATTGAATTGAGCATAGCTGACATTGATGTTTTCTTCAACTAAAAATGACTGTACTTCAATTGTGTAGATGCCTTCTTTTTCGGGCTGAACAATGAAGCTTCCGTCCACAGCGTTTGTTGTAAAGCTGTTAATTGACGGGCTAAGTTTTTTAGTGCTATAAATATATTTGCCTTCGCTATCTTTTATTTTTACTACAACAAAATCGGCATTTGTAGTTCCGTCCCATTTTATTACAGGCATGTCAGGCCCTGTAGAAGGCCATGTTACTTCTATTATTTCTGGTATTTCAAGATTCTGAGGACTAAAATAATCGGAGTCGTTTACCGCTTCACCCGTTTCGGGTACAATATTAAAAATGAACTCTCCGGCAGCTACTACAGTTGTATCATAATCAGACTCTACCGGTTCTTTCCCAAAAGAAAATGTATTTGGTATTTCGTTCAGTACTATCGGATCGACATCGCCAGAACGCAGCACAGTTGCACTTTTAATGGGTTGCTGTCCGTACACAAAGTAAGCAAGAGCGTGGCCGGCAGTTTCTGAAGCAATCATTCTATTCACCTGAAAAACATCGCAGTAGGCTTTAAAAGGCTCTGGATCGTCTTTTGTACATGCTACGCCAATCAGCATAATTAAAGCCAATAATAACATTTCCCTTAACCTATTTTTCTTCATTTTTTTAACTTTTTAATTGATTAAAATCTCCATAAAATACTACTAAACCTTAAAGACGGTATTAGCACACGAACGGTTGCGTATCGTGCCTTTATCAATAAAACGTCTTTATCGTAAAATAATTATTGGAACTAACAATTCCTTTTTATAAAGCAGTCTATCGCAGGTTTTCTCTCTTTTTACAAAAAAAACAGAAACAAAAAAGTTTTATCGTTACAAACAGGCATTAAACTGATGGTCCAATCTTTATAAAATCCAGCATCTCCTTTAAAATAAAATCTGCTGTTTCCACACTTTCTACATTTGCAAAGGTTAAGATCAGTTTATGGTTCTGCTCTTTCATTTTACCGCGAAAACTGCTTTTTTGTATAAATTGAACGATTCCTGCAAAGGCTTTTGTTTGATAAAAAGGCGACTGTTGGTCGGCAACGAAGTAACAAATCATTTGTCCATTTTTCAGAACAATCCTTTCCATTCCAAGCCCAATGGCTTTCCACCGTAGCTTAACTACATCCAGGAGTTCCATGCTTTCGCGTGGTATTTTTCCAAAACGGTCTACCAGCCCGGTGCTAAAATTTTTTAATTGCTCCTCATTTTCAAGGTTGTCGAGCTCACGGTAAAGCAACATCCGCTCGGTTGTCCCGGGAACATAATAGTCGGGGAACAGCAATTCAAGGTCAGTGTCTACCTGGCAATCATTTACAAATTTAAGATTGAGAAATGCTTGCGTATTTTGGTTATCGTCTTTATTGAAAAGTGTGGAGAACTCTTCCTGTTTTAATTCTGAAATGGCTTCGTTGAGGATGCGGTGGTAGGTTTCGAACCCGATATCGGCAATAAACCCGCTTTGCTCGGCGCCAAGCATATTGCCTGCTCCCCTGATATCGAGGTCTTGCATGGCAATATTAAATCCACTACCCAGATCCGAGAATTCGCCTATGGCTTTTAAACGGCGGCGGGCATCTGCATTTATTGTCGAAAGAGGAGGTGCAAGGAGGTAACAGAACGCCCTTTTATTAGACCTTCCTACCCTGCCACGCAACTGGTGCAAATCGCTTAACCCAAAGTTTTGTGCATGGTTAATAATAATTGTGTTAGCATTGGGAATGTCCAGACCCGATTCTATTATAGTAGTGGAAATCAGCACATTGTATTCACCATTTATAAAATCTAACATCACTTTTTCCAGCTTCGGACCGTCCATTTGCCCGTGTCCGACAATTGTTTTTACCCCGGGAACAATACGCTTAATGGCTGCTTCAACTTCGTAAATGTTCTGTACCCTGTTGTGAATAAAAAACACCTGTCCGTTTCGGTCGATTTCGTAAGTTATAGCTTCGCGTATCAGCTGCTCATTAAAACCGTGTACTTCAGTAATAATGGGATAGCGGTTAGGTGGCGGTGTTTGTATAATTGATAAGTCGCGGGCACCCATTAAAGAAAACTGCAAAGTCCTTGGTATCGGTGTTGCTGTCAGGGTCAGTGTATCAACGTTTACTTTTAACTGCTTAAGCTTTTCTTTTACCGACACACCGAATTTCTGCTCTTCATCAACGATCAAAAGGCCCAAGTCTTTAAATTTTACATCTTTACTAACAAGACGATGGGTTCCAATAATAATGTCAATTTTCCCTTCACGCAGTGCTTTCAAGGTTTTTTTAATTTCGGCAGCAGGTTTCAAGCGGCTCACATATTCCACTGAAGCAGGAAAACTTGTTAACCTTTCTGAAAATGTTTTAAAATGCTGAAGTGCAAGTATGGTAGTAGGTACAAGCACAGCCACTTGCTTATTATCGGCAACAGCTTTAAATGCCGCCCGGACAGCCACTTCTGTTTTTCCGAACCCCACATCGCCACACACGAGGCGGTCCATGGGAATGCTTCTTTCCATATCTCCTTTCACGGCCTGTGTTGCCTTTTCCTGGTCGGGGGTATCTTCGTAAATAAACGATGCCTCCAGTTCGGTTTGCAAATAAGAGTCGGCAGAAAAAGCAAACCCTTGTTCCGATTTCCGTTGGGCATATAGGGCAATCAACTCGCGGGCAATGTCTTTCACTTTAGCTTTGGTACGGCTTTTCATTTTTTGCCATGCCCCGGTGCCCAGTTTGTTTATTTTAGGTTCAGCACCCTCTTTACCCTTATATTTCGAAATACGGTGCAACGAATGGATACTCACCAACAGCGAATCGTTGTCGCGATAAACCAACCGGATGGCTTCCTGTAGTTTGCCATTTACTTCTGTTTTCACCAGCCCGGCAAATTTGCCAATACCATGGTCAACATGTACAACAAAATCGCCCTGATGCAGTTTATTTAACTCTTTCAACGAAATTGCTTCACGTTGTGCCCTTCTGTTTTTAAGGTGAAAACGGTGGTAGCGTTCAAATATCTGATGGTCGGTATAGCAGCACAATTTCAGGTCGTGATCGACAAACCCCTCATGAAGAACAAAATGTGCAGGTTCAAACTTAACTTTTACATTTATATCTTTAAAAATCGCCTGTAAGCGCTCGATCTGTTTTTCCTGTGCTGAAAGGATAACCACCTGGTAGCCATTTTCAATTCGCTCTTCGAGGTTGGCACCAAGCAAATCGAAATTCTTATTGAATGCCGGCTGTTTTGAATTGTTAAAACAATATTCAGCAGTAATGTCAAAAGCCTGGTCGTAACCAAATTCATAAACCGTAGCCAACGCAAGTTGTTTTTTAAGAACAGATGCTGAAACAACCTGCTCGCGAAAGCTTTCTTGTTCGGATTTTGCCACAACAGCCTGGTTATATGTTTCTGCCAGAGAACCGAAAAACTGGTTAAGTCCATTGCCAAACCAAACAGTATTTGCCGGAGCAAATTCTACCAGCGAAACTCTGGCAGCATCTAACAGAGTGCTTTGTATGTTGGGTATAATGCTAATGCTATTGAGTTGTTGTATTGAAATCTGATCGTCAATAGAGAAAGAGCGTATGGATTCTATTTCATCACCAAAAAAGTCGAGCCGGAAAGGGTCTTCTGCTGAAAAAGAGAAAACATCTACAATACTTCCTCTAATGGAAAACTCCCCAGGTTGATGCACAAAATCGACCCTTTCAAAACCAAATTCCAGCAAAAATTCTTTTATAAAATCGGGGGAAAGGGTGTCGCCAACCTTGGCCGTCAATGTATTATTCATAAATCCCGATGAAGATATTACCGTTTCGACTACCGCCTCGGGATAAGTAATTACGATACGAGGTTCTTTGTTTTGTGACAGGGCATTTAACACTTCAGTCCGCTGCACGATGTTCTCCTGTTCTGGTGTGCCATATTGTACAGAGCGTTTGTGGGAGGAAGGGAAAAACAGGATTTTGTCTGCAAAACCAAGATTGTTAAGGTCGTCATAAAAATAAGCCGCTTCCTCACGGTCGTTAAGCAAAACCACCACATTTTTTTTAATCGCCGAAAAGAGATTGGCCAGTAAAATAGTTTTTTCAGAGCCAATAAGGCCATTCAGGTAAAATTTTTCACCCGGAGAGGAACCTGATTTTTTCAGCAAACTACTAAAGGTTTCAGTAATCGTGAATTTTTGAAGAAATTCTTTCTGTTGCAAAGCAAAAATTTTGAGCAAAGATAATGGTGCGGACGGAAAAAAAGTAATGCCCGTTTTTTCAAGACATATTTTTTAATTTAAATAATTAATAAACAGTACTTTTTGACTAACTTTAACCTGGAAAATCTCAACTCATGGGACATGCATACCAATACCGTTGTTCACATTGTGGTTATTCCCAGGAATTTAACCGCGGCCATGGTTATCATGTTCATTCACAGCCTCTGTCGAAATACCTGAATCAGCCGCGCAAATATTTTCATTATAAAACCCATGACGTACTGAAAAAACTGGCAGAAGAAAATAGTAACCTTTACCTGCATGCAGGTTTTCAAGTATATAAATGCCCCAAATGCAACCTGTTGTTCGACAAGACAGATGTTGCTGTTTTTGAGGCAGATAAAGTGGTACACAAAAGTGATTTTAGGTGTTCTCGTTGTCGTTCGAGATTAAAGTTGACCAATATTCATCGATTAAAAAGAGCCAATTGCCCGAAATGCCAGAAACGTACTTTCCACCTGCAACAAATGAACCTACTCTGGGATTGAAAGCTACCCTCTTTGGCCTTTAATAACTTAGCAATGGTTGTTTCGTTTGGATTGAGACCGATAGAATTGTAGGAAAACAAAACACAGGGGAAGCCCTCTCTATTGGGATAACAGCCAGTGTAAGCCTGCCTGTGAAGTGCTACATACCGGTTGCGAAGCATAAAAATTGGTAAACCGCATGCCTTCCGCTGCCAATTTATCAATATTGGGTATTGTATAACCTGTGGCTACGTAACAACCAGCATTGTCCTAACCCATGTCATCAATAAAAATCAATACAAAGTTAGGGGAATGATTACTTCTACTCGCCTACCTCTAAAAATCCTCATTTCCGAAAGCTATCGGGGTTCCGTTTAATGTATATTTGCAAAGTTTTTTGCATCACGGCTCATAACCTAACCAATAGCCAATAAAATGAAGCGAACAATTAAAATATTTAGTTCTATTACTGTTCCTCAAAAAGAGACTTTTTACTTTACTAATAAAGAGTAGCCAGGCAAAAAAGATACATTGTACAACAAAATTTGCAAGCAATAGCAAATTATATTCTTCGTTTAAACTACTTGCATTTGAGTCGCTAACAAATTTCGGCTCACAGCAATGCACATTTTAAAAATTCGTGATTTTTTGTTCCACTACTGCTCTAAAGCGTTAATGGCAATAATAAGAAAAACTGTTCGTTAATATGTAAAAACAAAAAGTGCAGACTTTTTAAAAATGAAATAATGGTTTTCATTCTGTAAAATGACACTTTAACACTGAAGAAGATTTTGGAGGTGTCATTTTGAAAACTTTGTGTTTAGAAAAGCACATACTTCAGTCTTTGCAATCAAAAATATATCTGATGCAAGGTTTGGGTATGTGCTTTTTAGGTTAAAAAATTTAATTATGAGAAAAACTGTTTTATCACTTGCCATGCTAACTTTAAGTTTAACAAGCTTAGTTTCTTGTAACAAAGACGATGTTACACCAACTATCCCAAAAGGAAAAGCTAACCCTGAATTGGGCATAGAAAATGTGATTCCGTCTAATTTGGGAAATGTTTACACATCTAAATTCAATCGCTATACTAAAATTATCACACCAAATGGCGGACATATTCATATAGTTGCACAAAGTAACATCACAAATGAACAAATTGTTAGATGTAGAAGTATTTTAGAACATTATCTGAAAGACTATTCCGGTTCTCAATATGGCACAGACAAATCTACAATAGCTAACAAAATGGCAGAAAACAATGCTATTTTATGTTTGTTAAACGGGCAAGATGATGGTAGTAATCCTGTAGGTAATCAAGTAAACGGGCAGCCCTTATATCAAAATGAAATTCAAGTAGAAGGCGGTTCCTGGTATATGAGTCAAAATTATGAGCATCGTGATGCCTCATTTGAGGAAATCTTACATTTTGTTCACGACAATGGTATAGGTGTAGATGGGCCAAATACATTGCCGGGAGCAGCACCTGGGTTTCAATCAGAAATAAGAGCGGCTCAACAAAATGCATTATCAAATAATCTATGGGGCATTGGGCAGTCTGAATGGATAAATGAATTGACCACAGAAAATAGTCTGAGCCAAGAGTATTTAGCTTCTGTGGTAGATAGTTATTACGGTCTTTGGGGTGCATTTACAGAGAGTGCCACAAATGGCATGTGGGGCTTTTATGTTGCCAAAACAAGAGAAGATATGCCAACAGACGACCCAATGGGATATGCGTTGATGAATAATAAATTTTTCCACCCTTATTTAACTTATAATGCTCGTATTGATTCAATGTTAAACGGGAACTTCTCATTAAAAATTAACGCCTCTAAACCATATACACATCATTCCAGATACTTAAAAGATATTACGCTTTTAGGTAGTAATAATAATACAGTTACCGTAAATGAATTAGATAATAACATCACAGGAAACTCAGGAACAAATACTGTGATTTTCTCTGGAATATCTACCGAGTATAGCATAGCAACAAACAATGGTGTAACTACAGTAACAGACAATGTAGCTGACAGAGATGGGCTAAACACATTATATGCTGTTGAAAAATTACAATTTACAGATACAACAATAGACTTGTAAAGTTACTGCCTACAACAAAATTTATAAGCAATAACGGGTTATATTCTTCGTTTAAACTACTTGCATTTGAGTCGCTAACAAATTTCGGCTCACAACAATGTACATTTTAAAAATTCATGATTTTTTGTTCCACTACTAATAAATTTTACCATTGTGTATAAATTAACGCAACCTTATACATAGATTAAGCATCTAAATGAAAATTTAGAAAAAATATGAAAAGAATTACTCAAGTATTACTATTATTTTTAGTCGTATCATCGTGTTGCATGGAGGATCCAATAGAAACAGCCAGATATGAGTTGACTAATGATGAATTGGAATTATTGCCTTATACGAAAGGAGAAAAAATTAACTTTATTCATTCAAATGGATATGCTTTTGATTTTAATGTAACAGAAAATAAAATTGAATGGAAAGAACATCATAATTTTTGCGAATGGAACTGTTGTGGAAACGATTATTTCTCTTATCAGGTAAAAACCACAATTTTAGAATCTACTTATCCAAAGTTTCATATAGAATTTTCATTGGGAGGCACAAGGCTCAATGATTACTATCCTCAAACTCTGAACATGGAAATCAATCACAGCTATTTTATTAAGTTTCCGTATGATACTTTAACCAATTTTATTTGCAATTCAGCAACCAAAACAATTTACTACGACTCCATTGCTCTCAATAATCAAATGTATTATGAGGTTATTATGAAAAATTTTGACAGTCATAATTTCATTAGCGATTCATCAGTATTGGTGCCGATGTCTGTTTATTTCAATAACTTAGGAATGATTCAACTTGAAATGTCAAATCATGAAACATATACAATTAACAATTAAGCTGATTTCTGTTTTTACGCTTCTCATATTATTAAATAGTTGTGGTGAAAAACTTGAAGGAACTTTTTACATCAGTGATGAAGCCGGAAAATATCAAATAGATACAACAATTACTACTATGAAATTTGTTGATAATCTTGAAATATCAGAAACGTTTTACATGGATCAGAATACCTGGTATACAACGCATCATTATTTTAGTGAATGGGGGACCAATGGCAAAGCATGGGGTGAAACTTTTGGCGTAGCATATAATTCAACAGTAAATAGATTTTCTTTCATGTTCGTTTTAAGAGCAGATGTCGATCATACAGACCTTGAAATAGAATGGAATCAAAGAGACAGGTTAGTTTATAATTTTACTACAAAAAGTGTTGAATCCGGAGTTGACGCAAATATTAAATTCTATGATACCTTAACAGTCAGAGGCATAAAATATCAAAACATAATAGAAGTAGATTATACAGAGAAAATAAATGAAATAGACAACGACACACCGGTAAAAACATATATTTCCGGAAATAAAGGATTAATTAAATTTGAAAGAAAAGACAAAATAATATTAGAACGAACAGAATAATCTGCACATAAATACACACTTAGTTTGCTGCTTTTTAGATATTTAAACCAAGTCTTTTTACTCCGTGTCGGCATTTATATCGGCAAATAAGTATGAAGTACGCAATCCCTAAAGTTTTATACACTAATTGTTAGCATTAATGAAATAATTGAAAAACAATAAACCTAAAAAGAAATAACCACTAGCAATTCTATAATTTAAAAACAAAACCTGTACCTCATATAACTAATCAAATTTGAAGTAGATAAAAGCAAAGATTCCCATTACTGATAAAACCAATAGCTTCTTTATATGCTTTAATCTTATTCTTCTCCTTTTCCCCTTCTATTTTTCATTTTATTTCTTGCTTTAATTTCTAAAATGTAAACTTTAAATGTATAAAGGAAACAACAGCGAAAATTCTTAAACGGAATTTCATGCCTTTTTACTATCTTTGAGTGCATTAATGGAAAGATACTGCATACTTTTCTCATTACTACGGTTTATACAAAACCATTATGGAACTGTTTGAAGACAGTACTACAAGTATAAAAGCAATAGCGCTTGGGGATAAAAATGCACTTAAGTTTTTATATCCTGACTTGAAAAAAATAAAAATTAGTTCTTGTATAACAATAAAATTTAATAAGGTGGAGACCAGAACCCACTGTAAAAAACGGGGTGAATCCGAAAAACCTTACGAGTAGGAAAACGAAATAAAACAAAGTTATGAATTGGTATCTAAAAGTTTTAAAACAGTACGTTGACTTCAGTGGAAGAGCAAGAAGAAAAGAATATTGGATGTTCACTTTATTCAATATAATCTTCGTTATAGTTGCTATGATATTGGACAATATTATAGGGCTGACAATAGGAGCTCTGCCATACGGAGCTTTTTATATTCTCTATACCCTTGCCGTATTGCTTCCCGGATTAGCTGTTTCTGTACGAAGGCTGCACGATGTTGGCAAAAGTGGGTGGATGATATTAATAGCACTAATTCCTATTATAGGAGGTATTTGGTTGTTAGTACTGATGGTAACTGATAGTGTTGTGGGAGAGAACCAATATGGTCCAAACCCAAAAGGAGTAGAGTAGAAAAAATAAAATAGAATAGGTAAAAAAGAATCTATAAATTAAACTTTACCTGATCTTTCAATCCCTCCGGCATCCCCGGAGGGATTGGTATTTAAATCCAAACGTTGCTCTTGCAGCTTATTATTTCAATCCGCTCCGTTCGAGCAGTGCATCTACCGTTGGAGTTTTTCTGCGGAAACGCTGGTAGAGTATCATGGGATGTTCCGACCCGCCTTTTTCAAGAATATTTTTACGAAACGAGGCAGCCACTTCTTTATTAAATAAACCTTTCTCCTTAAAAATACTGAATGCATCGGCATCCAACACTTCAGCCCATTTATAACCATAATACCCTGCTGCATAGCCCCCTGCAAAGAGATGGCCAAACTGTGTGCTCATACAAACTTCTTCGATACGTGGAAAAAGTTGCGTTTTTGACCAGGCTTTTTCTTCAAAATTTTTCACGTTGCCATCAAAAGGCTCTTTCAGTGTGTGCCATGCCATATCAAGATAGCCAAAGCTCAACTGCCGGTTAGAAAGGTAGCCGGCCAGGTAATTTTTCGAGTCGATAATTTTCTGCACCAGCTTTTCAGGGATTTTCTCCCCGGTTTTATAATGAACGGCAAACTGGTCGAGGAATGCCTTTTCCACCGCCCAGTTCTCGAGTATCTGCGAGGGAAGTTCTACAAAATCGCGGTAAACATTGGTGCCTGAAAGGCTTTGGTAGGTCACGTCTGCCAGTATTCCGTGGAGCGCATGGCCAAATTCGTGCATAAACGTTTCTACCTCATTAAAAGAAAGCAGTGCCGGGTTGGTTTTGGTAGGCCGGGTAAAGTTCATTACAATAGTAATATGCGGCCGCGAATCGACGCCATTTCTTTTCCACTGCCCTTTAATGTCGTTCATCCAGGCACCACCCTGTTTGCCCGGTCTCGGATGAAAATCGGTGTACAATAAGGCAAGGAAAGCGCCATTTTCATCGAATACTTCGTAGGGAATAACCTCTTTATGGTAAACCGGAATGGCAGGATTATGCTTAAATTTAATTCCATATAACTGTGTTGCCAGGCCCAGAACGCCTTTGGTTACCCTGTTCAGTTCAAAATAGGGTTTCAGCATTTCGTCGTCGAGGTCAAACTTTTCTTTTTTTAGCTTTTCACTAAAATAGGCCCAGTCCCAGGGCATAATTTCACCGGTAAAACCGTGGCGGCGTGCAAAATCCTGTACTTCTGCTTTCTCTTTTTCGGCGACTTTATGCGATGCCTCAAAAAGATCATCCAGCAGGTTGTACACTGCATTGGTATTTGCTGCCATGCGCCGTTCGAGCACATATTCAGCATAGTTATTGTACCCTAAAAGCTGTGCCATTTCCAGCCGTAGCGACACTATTTTTTTTACATTCTTGCGATTATCGTACGCGTCGCCATGAAACGATTTTGAGCTGTACGCCATATACATTTCCCGGCGTAAGTCGCGATTGTCAGCATATTTCATAAACGGCAGATAATCTGGCATATGCAGTGTAAAAACCCATCCTTTTTTCTTTTTCTCCTTTGCCAGCAGGGAGGCTGTTTCCTTTGTACTTTCAGGTAACCCCGAAAGTTGCTTTTCATCGGTAATATGCAATTCAAAAAGGTTCGTTTCCTTCAGCACATTTTCACCAAAATTAAGATCCAGTTTCGATAACTCTGTAGTGATCTCCCGGAAACGTTCTTTTTTATCTTTTGAAAGCCCAGCCCCCTGACGAATAAATCCCGTGTAAGTATTCTCTAAAAGAGTTTGCTCTTCCGGTGTTAGCGGCTGGCCTTTTTGTCCAAATACCTTTTTCACCCTGTCAAACAAAACGGGGTCAAGCGAAATATCATTCTGAAAGCTGGTAAGCAACGGCGAAACTTCTTGCGCTATCTTCTGCATTTCGTCGTCGGTTTCGGCACTTACAAGGTTAAAAAAAATGCCTGAAATACGATTCAGTACTTCTCCGGCATAGTCTAATGCAGCTATGGTATTTTTAAATCCGGCGGGTTCAGGGTTATTTTTAATAGACGTTATTTCTGCTTTACCAAGCTGTATGGCTTCTTTGAAAGCCGGCAGAAAATGTTCCTTTTTTATCTGATCGAAAGGAGCAGCCTGATGAAGCGTATTAAACGGTTTTAGCAACGGATTGAATTCGTTATTTGCCATATTCTTTACTTATTTTTTAACTTTTTGATGCGTGCTTTTACATCAATAGAAAAATTTAATGATTATCAGCTTAAAATGTGAATTTACAAACAGCAGGGTATTTAAGTTTTTCTGGCTGATGACACGTATAGTCACAGATTTTTAAACAATTTTTTGTAGGTTCAGCAGATAACTTTAAGTTTTAATGCTGTGGTAAACCTACATCAAAAACAAATCCGGCTAAAAACCAGATTATCATTTCTTCTTTTTTTCAACGCTCCAGCCAAATTTACCGATCTTTTTACCAAGGCCAAAATAATGTCCATGGCTGTATATCAACGGATTGGCTTTTGAAAAACTAAACGCCTGTTTTTCGTTAAGGTATGCTTTGTCAACAGAAACGTTCACTACTTCGGAAATGAACATATGGTGCGACCCCAGCTCCACTATTTCTTTTACTTTACATTCAATGTTTACGGGAGACTCTTCAATTATCGGCGCTTTCACCACTTTTGCAGGTGAGGGAGTAAGCTTCATCTCTTTCCATTTATTGTATTTGCGCCCCGAACGGCAGCCACACCAGTCAGTGGCCTTCGCCAGTCTTTCAGTAGTAAGGTTAATCACAAATTCTCCGGTACGTTTTATTATTTCGTAGGAATGTCGACCGGGCCTCACAGAAATGTAGCACATGGGTGGATCGCTGTTAATTGTCCCTGTCCAGGCTACGGTAATGATGTTATATTCTTCGGGATTTTCTCCGCAGCTTACCATAACCGCAGGCAACGGATAAATTATGGTTCCAGGTTTCCAGTAAGTTTTTGCCATTGTTTTAGATTTTAATCTTCAGGGTCTTTCCAATCACCATTTTCGCGAATGATCTGCTCCATCTCCTCCACAGCATTTTCATAAAGAATATGCCGCTTTACCGGTTTAAGCCCTTTGTAGAGTGTAATTTTATCGACACCAGCACCCACAAAACCGTAATCTACGTCGCCCATTTCACCGGGGCCGTTTACCACGCATCCCATAATTCCGATTTTCAGATGATCAAGATGTTTAAAATGCTTTTTTATCATCATTGTAGTTTCGTGCAGGTTAAAAAGTGTACGTCCGCAACCCGGGCACGAAATAAATTCGGTTTTGGTAATACGCATTCTGCTTGCCTGTAAAATAGCGAAACTAAGGTCTTTAAGTTCAGTAAAAGTGATATTTGGGTTGTCATTCGACAGGCAAATTCCATCGCCATAACCATCTATCAGCAAGCCCCCAAGGTCGGCAGAAGCTTTTATCTGCAAATCTTCCAAAACGCTTTCGTCGTAGCGCCGATAAATAATAACAGGCACTTTCCAGATATGTGTTTCCAGCGCCAGGAAGAAAGCACGCAATTCTGCCATAGGGTTTTTATTCATGCTCTCCAGTATCAAAACCGTTTTTCGCGTCTGCTTTAACTTGGTAATGATTTCAGGATGTTTATTCATGAAACGGTCGAATTCCATTTTGTTGGCGCGGATAAATTTCATGCGCCCCCAGCGTGTACTTTCAAAAAGGTACTCTTCGAGTGAAATTACGGGATAGCTTTCGCCATTAATATCCAGTATTTTGTTTCCCGACACAAAATAATCGGGTACCAGTTTCCCCCTGATAGGGATCATTTCGCGGAGGCTTCTGTCGCCCAGGTCGGCAATAACAACCGGCAACTGTTTGTCACCCATATTCATAACCGGTCTGGTAGAACGGCGTTCATACTCAAACGGGTTGGTTTGTGCTACCAGCGGTGCGGTAATAGGCTGGTGGTTTTCGTAAGATTGGAAATGGTTAACCAGCTTCTTGGCTACAGGTATCTCCATTACAGGATCTTCAGTAAGCGAAATGCGAATAGTATCGCCAATACCGTCAGACAACAATGCGCCTATGCCCACTGCTGACTTAATTCTTCCGTCTTCACCCTCACCGGCTTCTGTGACACCCAGATGGATTGGAAATTTCATTTCTTCCATGCGCATTTTAAAGTTGAGCAGCCTAACAGTATAAACCATCATGCGCGTGTTGCTCGACTTAATGGAGACCACTACGTTCTTAAAATCTTCTTTTTTGCAAATGCGCAGGTATTCCATTACCGATTCAGCCATGCCGGAAGGAGTATCGCCATAGCGGCTCATCACCCTGTCGGAAAGCGACCCGTGGTTAGCGCCTATGCGTAAGGCAGTATTGGTTTTCTTCATCGTTTTAAGAAACTTTGAGAACATCTCCTCAATTTTCTTAAGCTCTTCTTTATATTCATCGTCAGAATAAATTCTGTTTTCGAATTTGGCCCTTTTGTCATAAAAATTTCCAGGGTTTATCCTGACTTTGGAAATACTTTGCGCAGCTATTTCTGCAAGTTTTGGATTAAAATGTATATCGCCAATGAGCGGTGTGTTGTAGCCGCGCTTTACCAATTCCTGCTTAATATTTTTAATATTTTCAGCGTCCAAAATTCCCTTAACGGTTATGCGTACGTAGTCAGCACCAGCTTTTATCAAACCAATCAGTTGTTCCACTAAGGCTTCTGTTTCTCTGGTACTTACATCAGCCATGGTTTGGATACGGATTGGATTATTGCCCCCCAAAGGCACACCTCCAATATTCACCTCCCAGGTATCCTGCCTTTCGTAACGGGTTAAATCCTTTATATAGTTAAAACTACGGTTTTTCATCTTCCATTCTAAGTTTTAGCATCATCGCAAATTTAAATCAATGGTTTCAAAATAAAAAGAATAGGCTATTTTTGTTTCTTAATAATAAACGTATGAGCATAGTAACAAGCAATATAACAAAGTTATTTGGCAAACAAAAAGCGCTCAATGACGTTTCCCTTATGCTAAAAAAAGGTGAATTGGCGGGTTTTTTGGGGCCTAATGGCGCAGGAAAATCGACGATGATGAAGATTATCACCGGTTTTCTGGCTGCCGACGAAGGAGAGGTTTTAGTCAACGGACAAAAAATCTTACCTGAAAAAACAAATATAAGAAAAGATATAGGTTACCTGCCGGAGCATAACCCACTTTACACCGATTTGTATGTGAAAGAATCGTTAGCAATAACTGCCGGTTTTTATGGGCTGAAGAACAGGACAAAATGCATAGCCGAAATGGTTGATTTAACAGGCCTGGGTGATGAACAGCATAAGAAAATAGGTGCATTATCAAAAGGTTATCGTCAGCGCGTAGGACTTGCACAGGCACTTATACATAACCCTTCGGTGCTTATTCTGGATGAACCCACAACCGGCCTTGACCCCAATCAACTAGACGAGATACGCAACCTTATAAAAGAAATAAGCAAGGAAAAAACGGTGATGCTCTCATCACACATCATGCAGGAAGTGGAAGCTGTATGCAACCGGGTAATAATTATTAATCATGGGAAAATAGTAGCGGATGGCGATATCGTCCAACTAAAAAAAGGCGTTTTGCGCAGAAGCCAGGTAGTCATTGCCGAATTTAGTAATCCGATGGAAATAAGATTATTACAAAAAATATCCGGGGTAAAAAACGTAACTGGTTCCGGACACTATTGGGAGTTAGAATCGAATGGAGAAAGAGATATCCGCCCTGATATTTTCCGATTTGCAGCCTCAACAGACAATCCTTTGTTAACACTTCAGGAAAAGCAGGATAACCTGGAAGGCCTTTTCAGGAAGCTAACACAAAAAAATTAAGTTTTAATGCCTGATTAAATTATTTCTGCCTCTACCACCAATGTCACTTCGAAATCTCCAGCATACGGATGATCGGAATTTTTGCTTTCTCAATTACATCTTCCGGCAAGGTAATTTCGGGTTGCTCGTATTTCATACAGAAATAGAGTTTTTGAAGACTGTTGAGTTTCATGTACGAGCATTCGTTACAGGCACAGGTTGAATCTGATGATGGTGCAGGTATAAACGTTTTATCCGGGCACGACTTGGTCATCTGGTGCATAATACCGCTTTCGGTAGCCACAATAAACATGTTGACCTGGCTTTTTTGTACATATTTCAAAAGCGCTGTAGTGGAGCCTATATAATCTGCCATAAGAAGTACCGGCTTTTCACACTCGGGATGCGCAATAAATTCTGCATCAGGATGTTGATCAATTAGTTCGGCAATCTTTTCTACAGAATATTTTTCATGTACCATGCAGGCGCCGTCCCACAACACCATATTGCGGCCTGTAATGCTGTTGATATAATTACCCAGGTTTTTATCGGGGGCAAAAATCAGTTTTGCATCTTTTCGGAAGCTTTCTACAATGCTTTTCGCATTAGCCGATGTACAAACAATGTCAGTCATGGTTTTAAGCGCTGCCGTAGCATTGATATAGGTAATTACCTCATGGTCGGGATATTGGGCTTTAAATTCGGCGAATTTTTCCGCAGGTGCTGATTCTGCCAGCGAACAACTGGCTTTTAAATCGGGCAAAACAACTTTTTTAGAAGGGTTGATAATTTTGGCGGTTTCGGCCATAAAATGCACACCCACAAACACGATCATTTCGGCATCTGTTGCAGCAGCTTTTTGCGCTAAACCAAGGCTGTCGCCTACGTAATCGGCGATGTCCTGCAACTCGCTTTCCACATAAAAATGGGCCAGAATAACGGCATTCTTTTCTTTCCTGAGCCGGTTAATTTCTTCCACCAAATTCAGGTCTTTATCAATCGGCTCGTCGATATAGCCTTTCTCCTCAAGCATTTGGTCTATTTCTGCCTGCTTCATTTTTCAATATTTTTATGTGTGCTGCAAAAATACGAATATTCAAACAGAAATATTGGTTAATTGCTGACTACAAAGAAAAAAGCCGCACCAGGCGGCTTTTAAAAATAATTTAAATACGTTTATTCTTCTGGTACAAAGGTAAATTCCGGGCTGGGCCCTGATTTTGTACACTGGAATACCCAGGTATAACTTCCACCTGATCCATCGTAAGTAGCAAAGGTCACCTTATACATCACATCAATACCACTTACCTGAGCAACTGCGTTGGGGTATTTGGCAGGAAGCAATACTTCTCCAATCGATTCTTTTACAGCATCCTGCCAGGTAGAAAAGGCTGACGAATCCCATTTACCATCCCTAAGATCGTAATTACTGTAATAGGAACCTGCACCGTAATAAAACTCCTGTGTGCCATAACTGTCTACTTTATCGCTGCCTTTATTCACTTTTACCCAATCTACAATAATCTGATAATCAGAAGACTTCATGGAAAAAGAGATCGTTGGGTCAAATACCCATCCGTTGGATTCGGTTAAAATAAACTGGTCGGTTTTTACAACCACCGGATTATACTTAATCCATTTGCCATCGGAAAAATGATATTCATCTGCCCGTGTTTTAACCCCGCCGCTGTAATATTTGTATACTACTGCCAATACATCTCCTTCCTGGGCGTAAGGATATTTTACAGACAACAGCTGCGGCAAGTAATTATCGGGGTTATTAGATTTCGAAAAATTGTCGTATTTGCCCGGAGAACCCATGCTGTTATAATCTTCTGCTTTAACATAGTAAGCATCTGTAGATTTTTTCCATCCCGAGTCGAAAGTATAAAACTCTTCAACCACCGTGGGAACAATAACCGATGCACCAACAGCTTTAACAGCAAAGTCGGTAATTTCCCATGTTGCCGCATTTGCATCAGAAGAAGTGTATTTAAAACCAATAACAATTTCTTCCCCATCGTAAGCAGAAATGTCAATATCTCCCGACTCCACAAAACTCCAATTGTTACCTGTAGGGAGATTGGGAACCGTTAACGCAGTCCATGTAGCAGCATTCGGATTGGTTCCGTTAAAATCAGTTGATATTACAACGGTTAGCTGATCCCATTGGTCGTTCAGGTGATTCACTGCCTGTGTGATATTCAAAACGGCATCATCGTAACCTGAGAGATCGATAGCCGGTGATATAAGCCAGTCTTCGTTTACTAATGGTCCACCTGAAAAACCCGACATTTTTGCACCGTAGTTTGCTGTGCCATACCATTCCTGGTCTCCGGCAACACTAAATGTCAGAAAATCTCCAAGGTCCTCTGTAAAAAGATATTCAAAAACAGTTACTTTTTTAACATCATCGGGATTCGGGTCAGTATTCGAATAATTGTAACCAATAATATAGTGTTCACCATTTTGTGCATCAGGCAGGGCAGTTTCCAGAATCGAAGGAATGTAATCTCCTGCCGGAGTTGATGGTGAAAAATAACCCACAGCACCTACAGTTTCGGAAACAGAAGCATAGTCAGACGAAGAAAGATAATATTTTCCGGCTCCTGTGTAAGCTGAAAGGTCAGGGTAACCAACTGAAAAATTATAGGTTACATTTGCCGCAGAACCACTGGTTAGGGCAGGGTGCAAATCATAAAGATAACCAGGCAAATAAGCGTCTGCCGGATCATTTTCGCTAAAAGCATAATCCTCAGCCACATTTCCGCCAAACGATTCATAATCAGCATCTGACAAGGTAACTGCAATATCTTTATTGACATTCGTAATTGCTTTGGCGTCAATCTCATTATAGATTTCTTCCATCGGATTACAAGCTGAAAAGAGTAATCCAAGTGCAATAAAATATGTTGCTATTTTTTTCATCTGTTTATAATTATTTATTTTTTATGGTAACAGATGGAACTCCCATGATTATAATCATTCGCCTATGTGTGAAAGATTTTCTCATGGTCGTTTCATTCGTTTATTATTTTTATGATGTTATTCCTTAAAATTTGATCCTCAGTCCGGTAAGCCATGTTGAGCCAAAACCAAAATAAACCAGTGAAGTATATCTGTCGTGGTTGAAACCATCTGTAGCATCTGCTACGTATTCCGTATTCAGCAGGTTATTCACATTGGCATATATGCTGGCATCCAATCCGGCAATATCGAAATCATATTTTATATTCATATCAACCAGGCCAACATTGGGCATTTGCCAAGCATCAACTGCATCTTCAGGTTTTACGCGGTTTACAACGTTAAAGTCGGCAAAATTTTTGGCAAGGTAAAGATAATCAGCACCAAGGCGCAGGCCAGGAAGAATTTCTATATTGGCACTCAGTGCTGCAGTTGACTGTGCAGAGTTTCCTACATGGACTCCTTTTATGTATGCTTTATAAGTACCAATAACATTCTGTGCTTCATCATACTGCGTATAGTTTACATCGTCCTGCCACACCCAATCGCCTAACGAAAGCATACCTTTCAGGGTTATTTTACTTGTTGGTTTATAGGTAACTTCTGCTTCAAAACCCTGGTGAAGTGCGTTTATACCCGGTATATTGGCTGTACCTCCCTGGCCCAGGCTGCGTACCAGTGCTTTATCCAGCCAATTAGTCCAGTAATAATTCATTTTAGCTCTAAACCTTTTAGCCTGAAAACCATAGCCAACTTCCGCTGTAATTACGGTTTCGAATTTAGCATCTTTGTTTATTTCGTTGGTGTAATTCAAAAAAGCATTATTAAAAATGGGTTCACGTTTAATATATCCAGCATTGGCATAAAAATTCTGTCTTTCAGTGACATTGTAATTTATACCGCCTTTAACATTCCAGGGCAGAAAATTCACCCATTCCGTCTTTTGGTTTCCGGGAGTATACTTAAAGAAATCTATACGTCGATAGCTTTTATCAGACAGTGCTGCTGAAAAGAAACCAGAGAATTTGTCCGATTTATATTCCGACTGCAAAAACAAACCAGCCCAGATAACTTCGCCATCGCTGCTGTAATTGAAGTGGTCTCCTACCATGAGCTTAACATTTTCAGGCTTGTTAATATCACTGTTATCGACAAAAAACTTACCACCCAGAAGATCCTTTACTTCATAAAAGTGCTTACCATAGTAATATCTTCCATCGAATCCTGCAGTCCAGTCTAAACCAAGCCATTTTGTAGTTAACGTTGAAAGCAAACCATACCAGTTGTGATGGTTTACAGAAGCTGCTATGATAGCCTGAGAGCCTTCCAGCGAGTTGATATTCTCTGCACTAACAGCATCGAAATCCAATAATCCAGAAGGAGTACGTTTAATATCAGGGTAATCTTCACCAGTAGAATAATTTACTCCCAACCAGCTCGACTGGGGTCCGGAAACCCGTCGTCCGCCACCCCGACCAACAGATGCATACAAAACATTGGACCAGAATGTGTTGTTATTTATATTCCAGTAGTAATTAAGGGCAGCCTGTGGTTTGTGGTAATAATTATATCCATATGCCCCACCAAACTGTTTTCCCTGGTAAATTCCGTAATTGGAACTGGCTTTAATACCTTCTCTCTGATTCCGGTACCATTCAATGGTATGCCTGTTACCACGTTGATTGTGGGTTTGCGGCGCCCCGAAAATAGTTAACGAAAGCATGTGTTGGTCATTGAACTGCTTAGAAACATTGGCGAAATAGTTATAGGCATCAAACTGTGTTCCGTTCATATATCCATCGCCATAGGTATGAACACCAAAAAGCGTAACTGCCCAGCCATTATCCATCAATCCGGAAGAAACGGCAAAAGCCTGTTTACGATAGCCATCATTGCCAATGCCGGAATAAACGCTACCGCCTCTGCCGGCATCAGTGGAACGCGTAATAATATTAATGGTTCCACCAACAGACGAAAGTCCGAGTTTTGAAGCACCAAGTCCACGTTGCACCTGAATATTCTGCGTAACATCAGAAAGGCTGGCCCAGTTTGACCAATAAACCTTGGCGTCTTCCATACCATTAACAGGAATCCCGTTAATCAAAACCCCTACATTGTAGGTATCGAAGCCGCGAAGTGTAATGCGCGAATCACCATAACCTCCATTATCTTTTGTAGCATAAATAGATGGAGTGGTCTTTAAAATTTCAGGAAATTCCTGAGAGCCGAGTTTTTCCTCTATCAACACCGGATTAATCGTTGACATGGAAACAGGAGTCTGCCGGTCTTTGGCAAAAGAAGCAGTAATAAGTACCTCTTCTAAACCAACTACGTTAGACTCAAGTTTAATTTCGCCCAAATCTAATGTTTGTCCGGAGCGGACATTTATCTTCTTCGTAAGCGAAATGTAACCGATATACGACACAACAATGTTGTGTTCACCCGCGGGCACTTTAAAAGCAAAAGTGCCGTCAAGATCAGTAGAAGTACCATTTGAAGTACCCTGTAATACAACTGCAGCACCTATCAGTGTTTCGTTGCTTTCCGCGTCAACCACTGTTCCTTTAATCATCTGGGCAAAAGTGTTTAACGAAAACAGGCTAAAAACAGCAATTAAGGCTGTCGTCATTGTTTTTTTCATAGAAATTGAAATTAAAATTAAATGAATGGATATTATAAAAATTCAAAACAGCCAAATTGAATTAAAGACCGATTAATCAGCCGGTAATTATACGCTACCCACATAAATTTATTTTCAAAATTTTTACTTATTTGCAGCGAATAATAAGTCAAACTTTACTTTTTCCTTGTAAACTTACCAAAGTTGGTGCAAAGTAAAGGTTTTTATTAAACTCCGGTTAAATTTGTCCAAAAAAAATAATAAATATCTTCCAGATCGTCAGTTTATTACAAGAGAATAAGTGCGCTATGTAGTTATAGAGGCATCTGTCTTGGATTGTTTTGCCCTGTTCATAAACCACAGGGTGTCTCTGTTGATATTACCCCAAACAACCGCCCTGAGTACGTTCATGCTATCCGACCATTCGTTTCCGCACTACGTACAACCACCCACAACCCGGGAGCCAAACAATACTAACGATAAATTCAAATCCGAATTACCAAATTTTCTATATCTCATAATTTTCCCGTTCAAATAAAATATAGACCTTTGTAATATTTGACAATCTTTCAATAAAATTGTTTGGAAAAGCAAAAATTAAGACCAAATCTTAAAAAATTATGCAAAACAGAGTAGACTGCTTTCTCCTGTGGAATAAAAACGCTGGTTTTCAACAATTAACAGATCACTTAAAGGCATCGTCAGTGGTTAACAGGGTTTTCGTTTTATCGCATAAAAATGATAAAACTGCCGATATTGAAAATTGGATTTTGGGATCTGTATTTTCATCGTCAACCATTCATAAAATTGCAAAAGAATGCAATGAAAGCTATGCGCTACTGGCATTAACAGACAACACTTTCGAGCCAGGCCAATTTGCTGTTGAACGCATGGTACAGGTGGCTGAACATACCGGTGCAACCCTGGTTTATGCCGATTATCATGAAATTAAAAACGGGCATCCAACAGCTCATCCGGTAATCGATTATCAGCAAGGTAGTTTGCGCGACGACTTTAATTTTGGTCCTGTAATATTATTACGCACCGATGTTTTAAAAACTTATGCTGAAGAAGGTTTATGCTTTGCCGGCATTTATGCTTTGCGGTTACAAGCTTCACGAATGGGTGAGTTGGTGAGAATTCCTGAGTTTTTATTCACGATGAACGAAACTGACACACGCAAATCGGGCGAAAAGCAATTCGATTATGTAAGTAGCAGCACCCGCGATAAACAAGTCGAAATGGAAAAAGTATGTACTGCCCATCTGAAAAAAATTGACGCTTTGTTACAACTGCCTTTCAAAGAAGTTGATTTTTCCGACTATAATTTTCCGGTAGAAGCATCGGTAATTATTCCTGTACGCAACCGCATTAAAACCATAGCCGATGCCGTGGAGTCCGTATTAACCCAGAAAACCAACTTTCAATTTAACCTTATTGTAGTTGACAACCACTCTACCGACGGAACTACGGAAAAACTGACAGAATTTACCCAAAAAGGCCAATTGATTCATATCATTCCTGAAAGGCGAGATCTGGGCATTGGTGGTTGCTGGAATGAAGCTGTTTTCAGCCGTCATTGTGGAAAGTTTGCTGTTCAACTTGACAGCGATGACCTCTATGCCTCGGAGAACACATTGCAAATGATAATCGACACGTTCTATAAAGAAAAGTGTGCAATGGTAATTGGCAGTTACCGGATGACCAATTTCGATTTACAGGAGATTCCACCGGGCATTATCGATCACAGCGAATGGACGCCCGAAAATGGCTCGAACAACGCAATGCGTATCAACGGCTTAGGGGCACCACGTGCTTTCTTTACACCTGTTTTGCGCAAAATAAAAGTGCCCAACGTTAGCTACGGAGAAGATTACGCTGTTGGGCTGGCCCTTTCGCGCGAATATAAAATTGGCCGTATCTACGAACCGCTTTATTTATGCCGCAGGTGGGAAGACAATACCGATGCCTCGTTAGACATAAAAAAATTGAACGAACATAACCTTTATAAAGACCGCATTCGTACTATTGAACTGAAAGCAAGGCAAAAGAAAGTTGAAAACAGCATCAGGAACAAAAAAATTTAATGGCAGTCAGGCTGAATAGAATGTTACAATATAAAATCATATCTCCCGGCGAATTAAAGTTTTTTGGCCCTGATGACACCCTGAATGAACAAGCACTTGCTTTACTTAATCAGCAAAAGGCAACCTGGCCATTGGCAGCAATAAATTTCGAGGCGCTGGATCGCATTCAAACCCGGGAATTCGACTTCGGACGATTCAAAATATTAGCCCAGTTTAATCCTGAGCGTATTCGTTCTTCGGCGGCAAAAACAGATGCGAAAACTATTGCTGGCCGCGCCTGCTTCTTATGTCCCGAAAATATGCCACCGGAACAAAAAGGCATCCTTTTTCAGGGTAAATACTTTCTTTTAGCCAATCCCTATCCCATTTTTCCGGCACATTTAACAATTCCGAGTCTTAGCCATACTCCCCAACGCATAAAAAACAGGCTTAATGATTTGCTGGAATTAACTCAGGACCTTCCCGGATTTTCGATATTCTACAATGGCCCTTCATGCGGTGCTTCTGCCCCGGATCATTTTCATTTTCAGGCTATTAATCGCAATATGTTACCTATTGAAACTGAACTTGAAAAAGGAGTTACTCTCTCTGAAAAGGATGGTTGTTTCACTATTTTTCAAAACAAAAACACAACAGTTTACACCATTGAAAATTATCTACGGCGGCTGATTTATACCCGTTCTTCATCAAAAACTGATTTGAATAACGTGTTTAAAAAAATATACAATTATCAGGGTAACGATAAAACAACAGCGGAACCAATGATGAACATGCTCTGCTGGTTCCACGAAAACCACTGGCATTTGGTTATCTTTCCACGAAAAAAACAGCGGCCATCCCATTTTTACAAGACCGGTGAATCACAGCTTATTGTGGGGCCGGCTGCAGTTGAAATGGCCGGAGTGTTAGTTTTGCCGCGCAAAGAAGATTTTGAAAAAATAACCAAAACTGAAATTACCGAAATCTATGATGAAGTTACCATCAATAAAGAAAAGTTTGAAAATCTTGTTGCTCAATTTAAGGAATCAAATACATTTACTTGATTCTTGAAAAATAATTTTAAGATGAAAAAACAACCAAAAATAAAAGTTGGGGTTTTGGCTGCCG
>PDWI01000544.1_pt1 | contig 61187 bp, 60 predicted proteins | sample 1430891 | NCBI WGS metagenome assembly PDWI01 (sample SAMN01162508, study PRJNA174530) | Oral metagenome, whole genome shotgun sequencing project. | biome: Marine environment; feature: Marine mammal; material: Swab sample of the gingival sulcus; isolation source: swab sample of gingival sulcus... | reverse complement strand
AGAATAATTTGGAATACTTCCGTCATAGTCTTCAAGTAAATCACTTCGGTCTATATTTAGCAAACTTACTGATAATAAAAGCTTATGATTATTAAGTTTTCTTTTAGCACGATTATCTATTTCATTTATAAATTCTGCGGGTAATGCGGCATTGTTTATCCAAGCATTCCAAGGTATTCTATATTCAATTTGTTCAGAATAAATATCAGCACTCGAGTCTAAAAATTGATAAGTTTGCTCTCTATCGCTTTCATTAGGTCCAAAACTCCATGTACTAAAACCCATTTTAAAACTTCTTTGAGTAATTATATCAAGTGAGTTATCAGTTTTACAAATTAACGGATTAACATCGTCTTTATCACAACTTGATAAGAATAGTATTCCCAATAATGTGTATATAATTTTTTTAATCATTTTTGCTTCCATCTTCCTTTGAAATAATTAGTTTAGATTGCTCGCATCTAATGGTTTCATATATGTTTAGTGTGGAAATGAAATACCTTCACCTTCAACTTTTCCGATATGTTTGTTAATGTCCATTTTGTTAAGATTTAGCAGTTTAACTTGCATTATTGTTTATACAATGTGCCTGAGCAATTTGCACAACGTGTACAAATATATATAAAAAAAGAAAAATAATTGAAGTTATTCTCTATTAAGAAAGTGTGTTTTTCTTTAACTTTTCTTATGCTAGGATTGACAAATACTAATTCAAAAGCTAAGGTGTTTGGTTTTGTAAATGGCACTTTATATAAACTGAAAAGAGTACTTTTAAGTTGCTTTAATTTTTATATTTTAGATTTAAGTAAAATATAAAGCCTTGCTTAAAATGGCTTAAGCGAGCTGGAGATTTATTTATTTTTATTTCATGTGATAGTGCTTTTTATATTTTGCTTTATAATTTTTATCCAAAATACCTCAAATTGTTTTGAGTTTTTTTAGTATTTAATAGCAACGTGATATTTATTAAAAATCAAATTTTATTAATAGTTACCTTTTTATATCATCTTTAACTATCTTGTAAGGTAAGAAATTAGCTCCCAAACAAAAATAAAGTTAACATGAAAAAGTGGTTGTTACTTGTTTTAATTTTTTCTTTAAATTTTAGAACCTTTTCACAAGAGATTCAAGAAAAGAATTATGATGAAGCATTTAAAGTAGTTGGAGCTTGGCTGGAAGCAGTAAAAGATTATGAGAATCTTCCGGGAATTTCTGCAATTATTGTAGAAGATCAAAAAGTAATGTGGAAAGGTGCTTACGGATTTGCTAATCCTGAGGAAAAAGTTAAGAGTAAAACAAATACTATTTATAGTATCTGCTCCATTTCTAAACTTTTTACTTCAGTTGCTATAATGAAGCTTTATGATGAAGGGAAATTAAGATTAGATGATAAGATAGAAGATTTACTGCCTCAATATAAATTACAACAAGTGTTCCCCAAAAGTGGACCAATAACAATTAGATCTTTAATGACTCATTCTTCCGGACTTCCAAGAGAAGCAAATTATCCTTATTGGACAAATCCGGATTATGTATTTCCATCAAAAGAACAAATTGATAAAGGACTAGCTGAACAAAAAACTCTTTATCCTGCTTCTACTTACTTTCAATATAGTAATCTTGGTTTAACTCTTTTGGGCGAAATTGTTGAAGAGGTTAGTAAAAAAACTTACAAAGATTATATCAAAGAAAATATTTTACTTCCTCTACAATTAAATGATACAAGAACAATGCTGCCCAAAGAACTATACGGAAATCAACTCTCTGTAGGTTATAGTGCTATCAATAGAAAAAGAGAAAGAGATAAAGTTGTTTTCTTTGAGGTTAATGGAATTACTCCAGCAGCAGGTTTCTCTTCAACTGTTGAAGACTTGGCAAAATTTGCAATGTGGCAATTTAGATTAAGAGATACACAGAAAACAGAAATATTAAAATCTTCCACATTAAAGTATATGCAGCAAGTTCATTGGACAAATCCTGATTGGAGTATAACTTGGGGACTTGGGTTTAGTGTAAAGAAAGGGGATAATGGTAATATTTGGGTTGGGCATGGAGGAAGTTGTCCAGGATATAGAACAACACTACAATTGAATTTAAGTACTAAAAGAGCATACTCTGTAATGGTTAATGCCGGAGGTACTGATCCTGAAGCTTACGCAAAAGGAATAGATCAAATTTTAAGCAAAGCAGAGTCCGTTGATTCATCTGATAATGTTGCAGTTAATCTAAATGATTATGTTGGTTATTACAGTTTACAAACATGGTGGAGTGAAATCTATTTTACTGAATGGAACGGTAAATTAGCAGCATTGCTTTTGCCTACTGAAAAACCTGGTGATGGACTAACCTTTTACAAGCATATTGAAGATGATACTTTTAGAAGAATTAGAAAAAATGATGAACTTGGTGAAGAGTTGGTTTTCGAAAGAGATGAAAATGGTAAAGTATTCAGATATAAAATACACAATAATTACAATATTAAGATTAAATAACTGATGAATACTTTTTTATAGAATTGGTTTTTCATACCTAGTTTTGGGGCTATATTTGGAACTTTTAATAAGATTATGAAATATTTTTTAACTTTGTTTTTCGCAGTTGCTACAATTGTATTTAGTCAAGCTAATAATAGAGAATTGCAAAAGTTTTCTGAAGATGATAACACTAAATTTACAAATGTTGGTAATATTGGCTTAACAATTACAAACTTTGGAACTTATGGACATGGGTTTAGTCTTTGGCCTGATCAACCATCGTGTGAATATCCATTGGGTAGTGGAATTGAGCATATATTTGATGGCGGACTTTGGATTGGTGCTTATTTAAGTGATGACGAATTTGGAAGTAATAGAAATGGTCCTTTTGTAACAACCGGTGCTGTAGATGCTACTTCAGTTTCTGCAAGAGGTGGAGGCTTTGAATTTACCAACGGGGCAACGAATGTAGTGAGAGAAAGATCTTCTTTAATAGATTCAAAGTTTTTTGACCCGGAAGCAATTTCCCATCAAGATTTTATTATAGATTTTGTTGACACAAACACATTTCTAAATAATGGTGAATTAATTGTTGATCATAGACCACTTGGTGTAAGTGTTCATTTAGAAAGCTATGCTTGGAACTTTCCTTTTGCAGATTTCTTTATAATATTGAATTATCGTATTAAGAATACTTCGAATAAATATTTAGACAGTTTACATATTGGTTTGTGGACTGATACTGTTGTAAGAAATACAAATGTAACATCACCAAGAACAGGTTCGGCTTTCTATAATAAAGGAGGGAACGGGTATAATGATTCTCTAAAGATAGCTTACGAATTTGATGCTACAGGAGATGTTGGATTTACAGATAGTTATATTGGTATTTGCTTTTTAGGCTCATCCGATAAAAAAATTGATTCAGTAAATTTTGTTAATTGGCAATTTAGGAATACTACTGAAAGTAACTTTTTTGCTCCTCAAAATGATGTTCAGAGATTCAATAAGATGTTAGGATTTTATGATAAAAACAGTGAAGTAAGATTTGGTAAGAATGAATCAATTAAACCGGCAGATATAGTTTCACCTAGTAATCGTTCAATGCTTTTATCAGCAGAAGTAAAAGAAGCACTTGCACCTGGAGATTCTGTAAATATTACTTTTGCTATTGTTGCTGCTAAGAAAAGCGGTACGGAATTAGCGGCTCTTGATACAGAAGAACAAAAAGCTAATTTATATTCAAATACTTCATGGGCTTTGCGTGCATACAATGGGGAAGATAATAACGGAAATGGAATTCTTGATCCTGGTGAAGATTTGGATGGTGATGGTAAAATTACACGATATATTTTACCGGCTCCGCCTATTTCACCCATTGTGAAAGTAATACCGGAAAACCAAAAGGTTACAATTTATTGGGATAAGAGAGCTGAAGAATCAATTGATCCAATTTCAGCTAAAAAAGATTTTGAAGGTTATATAATTTATAGAACGAATCCCGGATACGATTTAACAGAATCTCAAGATATAAATGCCTCGCTAATTAAGACCGCTGAATTTGATAGTGCAGGAAATGATATAGGATTTAACACAGGGTTTGATTTTATTGAGATGGATGAACCTGTTAAGTTTGTTGGAGATGATACAGAATATTGGTATAAATTTGAAATAGAAAATCAATTAAATGGTTGGCAGTATATTTATTCTGTTACTGCCTTTGATAGAGGTGATCCGGAAAATAATCTTGAAAGTCTTGAAAGTGGACCATTAGCTAATATGAAGAAAGTTATTCCTGGAACCCCTGCAACAGATGAAAAAGATGTAGCAGTTGGGGTTTATCCTAATCCATATTATGGTAGTGCATATTGGGATGGGAATTCTGAAAGATTAAGGAAAATATATTTTTATAATTTGCCTAGTGAATGCGAAATTACTATCTATACATTGTCCGGTGATATTGTTAAGAAAATTTACCACAATCAACAGAGTAATGGTTCAGACTTGCGTTGGTTTGAAATATTTTCTAGTGATGGTAAACAACAAATGTCCGGTGGTGAGCATGCATGGGATCTAGTAACGGAAAGTGATCAAGCTATTGCTACTGGGTTATACTTATTTACGGTAAGAAATATTGCAAATAATGATATTAAAAAAGGAAAGTTTTTAGTAATTAAATAAAGGTTAAAAATGAAATCTAAAGTTTTATTGGTAATTTTAATTATGTTTACATCTCAGATTCTTGCTCAAGAATATCCATTGGTTTCTATTACGGACTTAAATACAGTTCCAGATTCGCTTCTTGAAAATGCTTCTTCAATAAAAGATATTGGTACTCAATATTCGGGAGATACAGTAAGAGTTGTTGGTACTGTTCTATTTGCTCCAATGGTCAATTGGGAAAATGATAGAAGATTAACAACTTCTTCTTCTAAATATGGTAATTATGTTACTTTTATTCAAGATACTGCAGGAAATGTTTGGGGTGGATTAACTGTTATTCAAGCAGATTCAAATTTCCAAACAGGCTTTGATATTATTGATACAGGCGATGTAGTTGAAATAACCGGTGTTGTAAGTGAAGGGCGTTATGGTAATACAACAACACTCGATATTTTAACTGAGCCATTAACAGAAATTAGTATTGTAGATTCGAAAAGTAAAATGCCTTCTCCGATTGTTGTTTCTTTTGATGAATTTTTTGATAACGGTAATTTTATTTTTGAAGCTGAAAAATATGAAGGAATGTATGTTGAGTTTCAGAATGTTACTACAAGTGATAGAAACCCAACCGGTAGTACAAATTTTGCTTTTTCCGATGGAAGTGGTAATAAAATATTTATGTATGATCAATCAGCATATTTTACAACTAGATCCCATAAACTAACCGGTCTTACAGAATATGAAACACCGGCAGATGGTACTTATCTTAAGTATATCAGGGGTATTTTGCATACTCGCGATGATGGTTGGTATGTAGTTCCATTATATCCCGGAGATATTAAATATGGCGAAACTGCACCTCCAACAATTACAATGGTAAAAGATGCTCCGGCTAAAGTAGCTCCAAATGAAAGTGCAGAAGTTATATTTAAAATCGAAGATAATGATGGAACTGTTTCTGAAGCAAAGGTATTTTACCAAGTTGATGGTGGAGATTTTACAGAAATAGAAATGACCTTCCAAGATACAGCTTATGTTGCAACCATTCCGGGAGTAGCTTCTGATAGTTCAATGGTAAGTTATTATGTTTATTCTAAAGATAATGAAGCAAATGAATCTATAAGTCCTAGTGATACTTCAAAGAAATATTATTACTGGGTTTTGAATAGCGATCCAACAATATATCATGTCCAATACACGCCTTACAGACAAGGGCATAGTAGATTCCAAAATGAATCAATAACTCTTGAAGGTATTATTACAGCCGATTCTTCTGATATTGATGAAGATGGTGGTTCGGCTCAATACATGCAAATTCCAGGTCATGATAAATGGGCAGGAATAAGAATGATAAAAGTTCCTTTAAAAGGGCAGGTTAGAGGAGATTTAGTTAGAGTTTCCGGAACTGTAATAGAAAGTTATTATTGTACTACATTAGATGTAACTTCATTAAAAGTTATTGAGCATGTTGGTGAAATTGAACCGTTAACTTTAACATGTGATCAAATTTCTACAGGTAGAAATGATGCCGCTGAAGATTATGAAGGAATGCTTCTAAAATACGAAAACTTGAAAGTTATTGCTAAAAGTGCAGACGGTAATTCTAATTTTGGAGAAATATTGGTTGAAGATGCATCTGGTAAAACTAGAGTTGAACTTAATGATGGTGCACATAGTTTTCATAATGGTTGGGATCCAAGTTTTGCTGATTCTACAAACTTAATTGAGATTAATGAAGGAGATACATTTGGTTCAATTACAGGTGTGTTATATTATTCATTTAATAATTTCAAATTAATTCCAAGAAAGAACGATGATTTTGTTGATCATGTTACAAATATAAAAGATGAAATACTAGTTTCAAATAAATTTGAATTATCTCAAAACTATCCTAATCCTTTTAATCCTGCAACAAAAATAAGTTTTACTATACCTTCGGGCATGAATAATAATGGTGAAATAGTAAAGCTTGTTGTATTTGATGTTTTAGGAAGGGAAGTTAAAACATTAGTAAATGAAATAAAGCAACCCGGTAATTATGAAGTGAATTTTAATGCAAATAATTTAACTTCCGGAATTTATTTTTATACTATAAAAGCCGGTGATTTTTTCCAAACACGAAAAATGTTACTAATAAAATAGGATTATTATTTTGAGATGCATAATATTGCATCTCAATTAAAATTATAAAAAATTGAAAAAACTTTATATAACATATTTGGCTATAGTTTTTGGATTCATTTTAGGTTGTGATGAAGAAATTAATGATATTGCTAAGGATAATTTTCCACCTGAAACGAAAATATTTTTATTTCCTGATTCAAGTATTTCTGCTCAACCAAGCAAATTAACTGTAGGTTGGTGGGGCGATGATCCTGATGGATTGGTTATAGGTTATTTTTACAGATGGAACGAAGATGATTTTAAATTTACAACGAAGAATGAAATATCATTTGAATTACAAATAGGTGCTCGTGATACTCTTTATAAATTTGAAGTTGCCGCAGTAGATAATAATGGTAATGGCAAATATGATAATTCTGTAATTAGGAATGGTCAGGATTACAATGCTGAACCGTTTGTTGATGAGAACAATGATGGAGTTTATAACGAAGGTGAAGTTTACTACGATATTGGTAATGTTGATCCGGAACCTTCATCACTATTATTTCCAATTAAGAATAGTGCACCAACAATTGAATGGAATACTCTAACAAGCGTTCCTGCTACTTCATTTCCGGTAATTACTTTTGGATGGAATGTTGATGATTTGGACGGATTGGAAACAATTAAGAATATTAACATTGCAATAAATGATACCAATAATATTATTTTGTTAAATGGTGATGTAAGAAATATAACTATTACTCCTGAAGATACTGAAAGTGATTCACCGTTGATGAATATTATTATTAACGGAAATTTAAGTAAGCAAAAATTACCCGGTATGATGTTAGATAATAATAATAGAATATTTGTTCAGGCAGAAGATATTTCAGGTGCTAAAAGTAATTTTATTACTTTGCCTCAAGAGGAAGATGCAGAATGGTATGTTAAGAAACCAATTGGAGATGTTTTGTTGATTGACGATAACTCTAAACTAGATGCTTCTGCTAAATTTTATGATGATATTTTGTCAACTGTTCTTAATGGCAAATTTTCTACTTGGGATATTAACGAATTTGAAATACCTTATGAAAGTATAACTTTTGCAGAAACCATTAAATTGTTTGATGCTCTTGTTTGGTATTCTGATAATCAACCGGATATTGAATTAGCCTCAGCAACATTGAAAAATTTTATAGGCGCTGGAGGACATGTATTATTGTCTACAGTTTTACCTCATCCTGTTGATGTAGTTCAATTACAAGATTTTTTACCGGTAGATAGTTTGGGCTCACCAATTAAGTTTGTGGGTTCTAAGAAAGAGATTACGGCGGACTCATCACTTACAGGATACCCATTATTAAAAACAACAGGAAGCAGTATAAAAGTTCAAACTCTTTATCCTTCCGAATTTGCTGCTACAGGAATTTATAGTTTGCCTATAGGAACTTCTAATGATTCGGATATTATTGGTCTAAAGAGTAATGATAATAAGATATTCTTTTTCGGGATGCCATTACATGAATGTGATGGAATAGAGGGCAATGTAAAAATTCTTTTTGAAAAAGTTCTTTTAGAAGATTTTGGGTTGTCGTTATGAAAAAGTTTATAATATTGATTTTTTTTGTTGTATCTTTTTCTTTGAATGGACAGTCAACGGGTCGAATAGAGGGAAAAATTATTGGTAAGGATTTTAACACCCCTCTTCCTGGTGTTAATATAATTTTGGAAGGAACATATTATGGTGCTGCAACAGATATAAGTGGCAAATATTTTATTGAAAAGGTTACTCCCGGAACATATACTGTTAAAGCAACCCTCATTGGTTTTAAGCAAATGGTTTTTACAGGTATAGAGGTAGTTGAAAACAGAACTGTTCAACTAGATATTACTATGGAAGAAACTGTTTTAACAATGGAACAAGATGTAGTTGTTATTGGGGAAAAGCCTTTAGTGAATACTGAAGAGACTCAAAGTATCAAATCAATAGGTAGGGAAGAAATTGAAGCTGCGGTTATAGAAAATGTGAAAGATTTGGTTACACAACAAGCTGGAGTAATTCAGTCGGATAATGCAATACATATTCGTGGTGGCAGATCTTACGAAAGTGCTTTTTTATTGGATGGTGTTTCTGTACAAGATCCATTAGCTGGCACCGGTTTTGGACTTCAACTAAGTGCAAATGCTATTGAAGAAGTTGAAGTAATTACCGGAGGTTTTAATGCTGAGTATGGCCAAGCTACATCTGGTGTGATAAATGTTAAAACAAGAGAGGGTAGAGAACGATATTCAGGTTCCCTTTCATATAAACGAGATAATTGGGGCAATAAATTATCTTATCATGTATTTAATCTTGACGTTGCCGAAGCAAATTTAAGTGGGCCTGAGCCTATTACAACTTATCTTTTACCTATGTTGGGACTACAGATTCCCGGAAAGTTAACCTTTTTCTCCAGTTTTTATATGGGAATAAGTGATGGTATTACTCAAGGTTATTATAAACCAACTGCTAAACAATTATATTCCTCTACGTTTCATGGTACTAAATTCGCTCCAAGAGCAGAGAATAGTTGGTTTTGGTTAGGTAAGTTAACTTATGCAATTTCTCCAACAATGAAGCTTGCATATTCCTTTAATCAGTCAGTAAGTGTAAATCAAAATTCTCAGTCTTTGCAATCTAATTTGGAATATGTTGAACCAAGTCCTGGTTATCAGTATAAGTTTCAGAATAATTTAGATGAAGCTAATGTATTCACTCATAATAATTCATACAATTCTTTAACTTGGACTCATACAATAAATGCTAGTAATTTTTATACGCTTAAATTGAACAAGTTTTTTTCTAATCTAAGAGCTGATGCAAATGGAAAATATTGGTATGAATATACAGAACCAAAAGATATTGTTACATTTCCTATTGAATATTATAATGTTGATACTGATAAGATTGGAGTTATTCCAGGTGATGGATTTTGGGATGTAGGTAATCCTTATACTTGGAGAGATCATTATATAGACGAATTCTCTATTAAGGGTGATATTACTAGTTTCTTTGATGAAAAAAATAAATTTAAAGCTGGTTTTAATTTGATATTTCAAGAAATGCAGGTTGTTGATATTTATAAACCCTGGATTGGTACACTTGGGTTAAATAATGATATTTATAAAGTGCATCCGGCAAAAGGCTCTTTTTATGCACAAGATAATATTAACTTTAGTGGAATGATTCTTAATTTTGGATTAAGGCTGGATTATTGGTTCCCCGGAAAATATGTTGATGATGCCGTTAATAATCCTGATGTTGTAACAATTCCTAATGAATTAAGAGCACAATATAAAGAGAATACTTTTAAGTGGTTTAATGGTCAAAGATTCAAAGCCAGATTAAGTCCAAGGTTAGGAATTTCACATCCTATTACTGATAATCAAGTGTTATTCTTTTCATACGGGCATTTTAGTAAATGGCCAAATCCTAAATATGTTTATGCTAAATTAAGTCCTTCTAATGCTCAATCGTCTTTCCAAAGTTTTGGTAATCCAAATCTTGATGCTGAAACTACTGTTGCTTATGAGTTAGGAATAAAAAATCAATTTTCTACGGATGATGTTTTAACGGTTACAGCATATTATAAAGATATATTTGACTATGTACGAACAAGAACAGCTAAAATTACATCAGCAAGGTTTTCAACACAATCTTTTACAACTTATGCAAATCTTGATTATGCAAAATCCAGAGGTGTTGAAGTTGAATACAAAAAGAGAATTGGTAATTGGTTTACTGGAATGTTAGCAGTTTCTTATGCCATAGTTACAGGTAAAAGTTCTTCTGCAGAACAAGGTGTATTAATTTTGCGTGGAGATCTTGATGAAAGTATTAAAGAAGAATATATGTCTTGGGACAGACCTTTTACAATTAATACTAGTTTCAACTTTTATATAGAACCGGAAAAACCTTTATTTGGATTTGCACCGGGAATTTTAGATGATATAAATATCTATTGCAGAGTATTTTATCAATCCGGAAAACGCTATACACCTTATATATTTAAAGGTAATTATGATACTGATGGTCGTCCTGAATATGTATACGACAGAACAAATGTATTAGGCAAGGTAGGAGATAATTGGTTCTGGATTGATATGAATATAGAAAAATATTTTAAGTTTGCTGGATTAGACTTTTCAGTTTTTGTTGAAATAAATAATCTTTTGGATATGCAAAATGCAGCAATTGTAAATCCCGTTACCGGCAAAGCTTATAAGAATGGAGACCCAACACCTTCTGGTTGGAACGATCCCAATTATCCTGATTTACAAGCACCATTATCGCCTTATCCTTATAATCCGGCGAGATATTTAACCAGAAGAAATATAAAATTTGGAGTAAATCTAAAATTCTAAAATGTAATTTCTATATGAATGGAAATTCAATAAATGATAGAGATAGTAAGTAGTTTGATCACTATAGAATAGAAACACGGGAATAACAAGATATAATTAAATGAAGAAATTTTTAATAATCATATCGATATTTATATTGGTTAGAGAAAGTAACGCTCAACTTTTCCCAACACTTGGTGGACAGCGAGCGGGAATTTCGACAGCTCAATTTTTAAAAATTGGTGTTGGAGGGAGAGCTTCAGCTATGGGAGATGCGTTCATTGCAGTTGCAGATGATATCTCATCACTATATTGGAACCCTGCCGGTTTAGTTTTGAGCAAAAAAAATGAAGTTATGTTTTCCCACAATAATTGGGTTGTAGATATTGGACACGAGTTTTTTGGTGGATCATATCATATATCATCAAATGACGCTATTGGTGTTGCTGTAACGGCTTTGCACATGGAAGATATGGCAGTAACAACAGAAGTTAATCCTTTTGGTACAGGGGAATATTTTTCGTTTGGAGATTTCTCAATAGCAACAACCTATTCGAGAAAGATGACAGAACAGTTTAGTGTTGGTGTTTCAGTTAGATATTTTGAGGAAACATTAGACAAATTAAAAATGCGTGGTTTTTTAGTTGATCTTGGAACTTATTATTGGACAGGACTTGGAACTACAAGATTTGCGGTAACAATTTCTAACTTTGGAAATGAACTTGCACCGGATGGGAAAGTTGTTTTATTTGGACGACGTGAGAAAGATAATTGGCAATCATTTTCACCTCCAACAATGTTTAGAATTGGTTTTGCTTTTGAGCCTTATTATACAGAAGATCATAGAGTTACTGCTTCTATACAATTAAATCATCCTAATGATAATAGTGAAAATGTTTCTACCGGGATTGAATATGCTTGGCAAGAAATGTTTTTTTTAAGAGGCGGTTATAAAATTAATGTTGATGAACAAGATATTACTTTAGGTGTAGGCGTAAATATGGATATTGATATTGCTGCAATTACTGTTGATTATTCCTATGTAAATTTTGATCTTTTAGGCTCTGTTCATAGATTTTCTTTAATTCTTGGTTTATAAGTTTTTATTATGATGAATAAAACAAAAAATATAATAAAACTATTCTTTATTCCGATTGCTTTAGGTTTAGCGATAGCTGCTTGCACAGATAAGTTTAATATTACTGAGGCTACTACTGCCATTGATTCAGATAATTTAGGTAACATTGGAGATACTGTTTATGTTCAACAATCTCCGGTTTGGACTGGGTTTAATAATCCACAAGATTTAATTGTTGGTAACGAGCCTTTTATTTATGTTGCTGATACCGATAATAACAGAATAGTAATGTTAAATATTGCGGGAGAGTTTTTAGGAGAATTGGAAATAAAAAGACCAACCTCAATTTCTCAGAACCAGAGATTAGAATTATTGGTAATTGCTGAATTTGATACACTTATTAATTCTGAGAATATTTCTTTTAGTGCTGTTTATTTAATAGATATGTTTGGAGCAGAGCATAATATTGAGAATGCCAAAGTAAATAGGTTGCTTCCAAGGTCTTCATTCGATTTTTCTAAACGGGAAAGAGAGTACTTTGGTATTTGTTCATTTATGGATAATTCCGGATATGTTGTAAGAGGTGGTCCCAATAATTCTAGTTTATCCGATCCTGATAATAGTATAAGAGTTTTTAATAGAGAAGGATTTCAAGATTTTGATAGACTTCCTTTTATTGAAGCAACCGGAACAGGCTTGCTTTCGGCAGCAGGAGTTAGTTCATTAACCAATGTTAATAATGGAAATTATGATTTGATAGTTACTTTTTCTGAAAAGAATAACTTTAAAGTCCAGTGGTTGCAGTATACTTCTTCCGGTATTAATAAAGGTAAATATTTTAGTAAACTAGATGTTTCAACAGATTTAATGCAGATTGGAAAATTTGGTTCTCCTGAAGATGCTGCTGTTGATGAAGCTGGAAATCTATTTATTGCAGATGCTGAGAGAGATAGTATCTATAAATTCAATAATTTTGGTGATGAGATGGAATCGTTTGGTGGTTCAAAAATAATGTCATCTCCGCATGCCGTTGCTTATCACGATAGAACCGTTTATGTTCTTGATACTGATAACAATCGTATACTTCGTTTTATTTTATCAACGGAAATTCAATAATATGAAAAACTTTTTAATTTTTATTTTCCTCATAACCGGAGTAGTATTTTCTCAGGAAACATTTAGAGTTATGACATATAACATTCTAAATTATCCAAGTAAAATTGCATCTAAAAGAAATCCTTATTTTAAAACTGTAATTAAAGCTGCCAATCCGGACATTTTAATTGTTCAAGAAATGGAAAGCATTGCCGGAGTGAATATGTTTTATGAACGTGTTCTTGATAGTAATTATTCGATAGGAGAGTTTATTGATGGGAAAACTTCTCAAGGTTACGATGACACAGATAATGCAATTTATTATAAGGACTCTCTATTTACATTTTTAGATAATTACCCCATTGATACAGATTTGAGAGATATTTCACAATTTACATTAGTTCATAATTCTACTAATGATACTCTTATTATATATTCTGCACACTTAAAGGCAAGTCAGGGGGCAGAAAATGAACAAAAAAGATTGAGAGAAGCTAAAGAATTAAGAAAAGTTACTGATAAGCTACCAGATAGTACTTACTTTATTTTGGTTGGAGATTTCAATCTATATTCTTCAGGTGAGCCTTCATATAAAGCACTTTTAAATAAGGATAATTCAGGATACTTTCTAGATCCTTTGAATATGGCTGGGTCATGGCATAATAACAATAGTTATCGAAGTATACATACACAGTCAACAAGAAGAGAGCATCTTTCTGATCAAGGCTCCACCGGAGGTTTAGATGATAGGTTTGATTTTATTCTTATTTCACAAACTGTTAAAGATGAAGGTGGTATTACTTATCTTAATGATAGCTATACTGCATTTGGAAATGATAAAGATCATTTTAATAAAGCGTTATTAACTTTACCTAATAGTGCTGTTTCTGATGAGGTTGCAACAGCATTGTATTATTCGTCAGATCATTTGCCTGTTTATGCCGATTTTATTACAGAAGTTTCTACTGCTATTAAAAGAACTTCTAACACAACTAATAATTTCAAACTTGAACAAAATTACCCAAATCCGTTTAATCCATCTACAAAGATTAAATATTCTATTCCTAGTTCAGTTTCAAATTTCAGTTCATATTTGGTATCATTAAAAGTTTATGATATTTTAGGTAAAGAAATAGTAACTTTAGTAAATAAATACCAAAATGCTGGTAATTATGAAGTAGAGTTTAATGCAAGTGATTTTTCAAACGGAGTTTATTTTTATACCTTAAAAGTTGGTGAATATTTAGATACAAAAAAAATGATACTAATTAAATAGAATTTGCATATATTATTGAAAAATTTGAAAAGAATCCTTAGCTTTATACATTGTTTTAATTTCTAAAAAGGAGAAAAATGGCAAATAACGAAGGAACAATTGTTCAGGTAATTGGTCCCGTAGTGGATATTGATTTTCCTGATGGGGAACTTCCTGAAATCTATAATGCTATTCATATTCCACTTGAAAATGAGGAAAAATCAGTATTAACATTAGAAGTACAGCAACATCTTGGTGAAAACCGTGTTCGAACAGTTGCTATGGATATTACTGATGGACTTGTTAGAGGAATGAAAGCATTAGATACTGGTAACCCTATTTCAGTTCCGGTTGGATCTGAAACTTTGGGACGGTTAATAAATGTACTAGGTGAAGGTATCGATGGTCTAGAAGAAATTAAAACCAAACAAACAGCTCCGATTCACCATCATGCTCCAAAGTTTGAAACTCTTTCAACTACTCAAGAAATGTTTGAAACAGGTATTAAAGTTATTGACTTACTTGAGCCATATTCTAAAGGTGGTAAAACCGGTTTGTTTGGTGGTGCTGGTGTTGGTAAAACCGTAATCATTCAAGAATTAATTCATAATATTGCTTCGCAACATGGTGGTTATTCCGTATTTACAGGTGTTGGTGAAAGAACAAGAGAAGGGAATGATCTCTGGCGAGAAATGAAAGAATCTGGAGTTCTAGACAAAACTGCTTTAGTATTTGGTCAGATGAACGAACCTCCGGGTGCAAGATTAAGAGTAGGATTAACAGGATTAACAATTGCGGAGTATTTCCGTGATGTAGAAGAAAGGGATGTATTATTATTTATTGATAATATTTTCCGTTTTACTCAAGCTGGTTCTGAGGTAAGTGCTTTGCTTGGTAGAATGCCTTCTGCGGTTGGTTATCAACCTAACTTAGCATCTGAAATGGGTGAGCTCCAAGAGAGAATTACATCAACTGATAAAGGTTCTATTACTTCTGTACAAGCTATTTATGTTCCTGCTGATGACTTGACTGATCCTGCTCCTGCAACAGCATTTTCTCACTTAGATGCTACAACAGTATTAAGTCGTCAAATTTCAGAATTAGGTATTTATCCTGCTGTCGATCCATTAGATTCAACTTCAAGAATCTTAGAACCTGGTATTTTAGGTAATGAGCATTATCAAGTTGCTAGTGAAGTAAAAGAAGTGCTACAGTCATATAAAGATATGCAAGATATTATTAACATTCTTGGTATGGATGAATTATCTGAAGAAGATAAAGTTATTGTAAGAAGAGCAAGAAGAATTCAGAGATTCTTAAGTCAGCCTTTCCATGTTGCTGAACAGTTTACCGGATTCCCAGGCAAATATGTAACATTAGAAGATACTATAAGAAGTTTTAAAGAAATTTTAGAAGGTAAACATGACAATTTACCTGAGATGGCTTTTATGTATGTTGGTACAATTGAAGAAGCTGTTGAAAAAGCTAATAAAATGAAGAAATAGTTATGAAAGAATTGAATCTTGAAATAATTACTCCGAGTAAAGTTGGCTATAAAGGCATTGTTAGTTCTGTTACAGTACCAGGTAATAAAGGTACTTTTCAAGTCCTTTATAATCATGCTCCAATAATAAGTTCTTTAGATATTGGAGAAATAAAAATTATAGAGGAAAATGGAAAGCCTGCTATTTTTGCAACTAGTGGCGGTACAATTGAAGTTTCTAATAATAAAATAATTATTTTAGCCGAATCTTTTGAGCGTGCAGATGAAATAGATACAAAAAGGGCTGAAGAATCTAAAGCAAGAGCTGAAGAAAGATTAAAACAAAAAAGAGAAGCTAAAATAGATAATTTTAGAGCTGAATTATCGCTAAAGAGAGCTATAAATAGAATAAAAGTATCAAAAAAACATTATTAAGTAAGTTTAGATAATTGAATTAATTATAAAAGGGATTAAGTTGAATTACTTAATCCCTTTTATGTTTTAAAGATAATATCTAAAAATAAAAACTACTTTGCAGCAGAAAATCTTTTTGCTACTTCTTCCCAGTTTACAACATTCCAAAAAGCAGAAATATAATCAGGTCTTCTATTTTGATAATTTAAGTAATAAGCGTGTTCCCAAACATCTAATCCAAGAATTGGAGTTCCTTTAACATCAGCAACATCCATTAAAGGATTATCTTGATTTGGAGTTGATGTAACAACTAATTTACCATCTACTACAACTAACCAAGCCCAACCTGACCCAAATCTAGTTGCCGCTGCTTTTGCAAATTGTTCTTTAAATGCATCAAGTGAACCGAAAGCAGAAGTAATTGCATCAGCTAATTCACCTGTAGGTTCACTATTATTTTGTCCTAGTACAGTCCAAAAAAGAGAATGATTAAAGTGTCCACCGCCATTATTTCTTACAGCAGGGGAAAGTGAAGATACATTTGCTAATAATTCTTCTAAAGATTTTCCTTCGTTTTCTGTTCCTGCTACAGCTGCATTTAAATTGTTTACGTAACCTGCATGGTGTTTTCCATGATGAATTTCCATAGTTTTAGTATCTATGTGTGGTTCAAGAGCATCAGCATTATAAGGAAGTGCTGGTAATTCAAATTTGCTCATTTTTTCTCTCCTTTTTGTTTTTTATAAATTTTTGTAATTAGTATAAAAATAATTTTTAAAAATTAGACTCCAAAAGAATCACCACAACCACAAGAGCTTTTAGCGTTTGGGTTATTAAAAATAAATCCTTTTCCGTTTAGTCCACTACTATAATCCAGTTCAGTTCCCATAAGATAAAACAAACTTTTTCCATCTACAACAATACTAAAACCGTTAGTTTCAAAATGTGTGTCACCATCTTGTTCGTTGCCATCAAATCCCAAATTATATGTAAATCCGGAACATCCTCCTCCTTTTACGCTAATCCGTAAAGAGTAGTTCTCGGGGATGTTATTTTCATCCATTATTTTTTTTATTTCGTTTAACGCTTTTTCTGTAATTGTTATGGTTGCACCTGAATCTGCTGTTGGATTACTCATTTTCAACTCCTTCTTCTTCCTGAAGTGTTTTTTTTGTTCCTATCTCAAATGTTATTTTCCAAGACTTTTCATCTATGTTTATTAACTCATCTGTTTCTGTTAATTTTTCTACAAATTGTTTTGCCAAATTCTCAGACTCATTATATTTTAGAGAGAATTCTTTTAATTCAAAGTATGACGTAATAGCATATTGAATATCTCTTAAAAAAATATTTGAGAATTGGAAAATGGTATAGGTTTCATTCATGTAATTAAAGAATGTTTTTTTGTTTTCAAGTAAATGTTCTAAGTAATTCATCATAATCTCAATTTTTTAATGTAATTGATTAAATATAATAAGTTATTCTTCGGGAAGATGAAGATTATAACTTTTATATTTTCTTTTATTTCGATTTAATAATTTTCCTTTACTACGCAACTTTTCAAGCAGCTTTAATAGAAGATTATAAGAAATTTCTAATTCATTTAGAAATGTTTCTGCTAAAGTGAGACTCATATTTATAAAAAATACTTAACAGATTTTGAGATTTTTGTCATTAAAATATGACTAATATTATCTGATATAAAATAGTAAGTTTTTAAGTTAACTCCAAAAAAAATACAAAATTTTAATAGCAAGAACTATTTTTTGTTGTTTCTGTTAATACTATTGTTTTCTACTGTTGTATTCTATTTTCCCAGCCTAGATAAGGTTAAGTTAATATATTGTTTTTGTTTAACACTATACTTTTTAATCATTACAATTTTGCTGCTTTTAGTGAAATAAGTAATCTCTAAAAATTGGTTAACTTTTAATTAACTAAAATAGTTAAGCAGCTTTGTGCAAAATCAACAATGGGAGTAAAGTAAAGACCAAAAATAAATGTTGGTAACAAAAGAATAAGTATAAAGACAAAATCACTAGCTGAAATTTTGATTTGCGGAACTTCTTTTTCTGATTTATTTATAAACAAATGCTTAAGAACTCTAATATAGTAATACAGTGAAACAACACTATTTAGAACAGCTATAGTTGCTACAATAATCATTTTAGCATCAAGAAGGGCAATAAATATATATAATTTTGAAATGAATCCGGCAGTTGGTGGTAAACCTGTTAAAGATATTAAAAATATTGCCAATGAAACACCAAGGAATGGAGAAGCAGAACCAAGTTTGTTGTAATCATTAATATTTTCTGAACCGATTTTATTTGCGATTAACATTACAATATAAAATGCACCAATATTCATTATAAGATAAACTAAGAAATAAATCATTACAGCTAGTAAACCTTGGTCTGAAAGAACAGCAATTCCAAGTAACATATAACCTGCATGGGCTATACTAGAATATGCAAGCATTCTTTTAAGATTATCTTGCCATAGTGCTGCAAAGTTTCCCAACGTCATTGTTAAAATGGAAATTACAATTATAAAACCTTGCCAATCAAAGCCTTGCAATAATAACCAATTTCCAGACGATTCATTTAATAAAAATGTTGTTTTAATAAACCTTATTAGTAAAGCAAAACCTGCTGCTTTACTGGCCACTGATAGAAAAGCTGTAATAGAAATAGGAGCACCTTCGTAAACATCAGGTGTCCAAAAATGAAATGGTGCAGCAGAAATCTTAAAGCCAATTCCGGCAAAAATTAAAATGATTGCAAAAGAATATGCATAAGTGTTAATAGTTGCAGTTTGTAGATATTCATTTATAGCAAAAAGATTTGTTGTTCCAGATAGTCCATAAATTATTGACATTCCAAATAGCATTAGTCCGGATGAAGCAGCTCCATAAATTAAATATTTTAATGAAGCTTCACTATTTCGTTTTCTTAACTTAGTAAATCCAGCAAGCACGTAAGATGATAAGGAAAGTAGTTCAACTGAAATATAAATCATTATCATATCTGATGCTGAAACCATAAACATCATTCCCAACACCATTCCAAAGAGGAGAGTATAAAATTCTCCTGATCTATCAAAAATAGTTTTAACTTCGTTAGAAACTTTAGCAAAGAATATTATTAGTATTGATGATATTAAAATAATAATTCTAAAATATGATCCGAAAGCATCAAGAGCAATTAGTCCAAATCTATTTCCTGTATCCCCAATTATAAATGCGTGAGCTTCTTTACCAAGATCACCTATTGCAAAATATAATGCTGCAAAGAGCCCTAATAAACTTAAATAGGGAATAATGGTTTTATCTTTATTGTAAATTAAGTCGAAAAGTACAATAAGTAGTAAAGTTACCGAAACAATAGTTTCGGGTATAATTAGAGATAAATCTTTTAGTAAATTTTCTAACATTATATTTTCAATTTTCAGATTAAAACTTTTATCAAAATTTTGTGATTTAGAAACCCAATACTTTTATTAGGATTTAAATAAATGTAAAATGTTTAACCGTAATAACAGCAAAACAAAATTACATTCCAGTAATTTGAATATTTGCTGCACCTTTTGCAATGAATTCTACTAATGTATTTATTGAAGAATTCATAATATCTAACATTGCTGTAGGATAAATTCCTAAAAAGATAATAATTATTGTTAATGGAATTAACATTGCATATTCTCTAAATGTAATGTCGTGTAAAACATTTTCCCATTTAGAATTAAAACTACCAAAGAAAATTCTTTGAAGTGTCCATAACATATATGAAGCACCAATTAAAATTCCAAGAGTACCAATCATAGCTAAAACTCTTATTTCATCTGCACCAAAAGCGCCAACAAAAACAAGTGCTTCGGAAACCCATCCGCTTAATCCAGGTAAGCCAATTGCTGCAAAAAATGCAACAGTTACAAAACCAGTATAAACAGGCATTTTGTTTGCTAAGCCACCAAATATGTTAATTTCTCTCGTATGTGCTCTATCATAAATAACACCAACAATAAGAAATAGCATTGCTGTAATTGTTCCGTGATTAAACATTTGGAAGATTGCACCTGTAATTCCTGTTGTACTCAAAGATGCCATTCCCAACATTACATAACCCATATGAGAAACTGATGAATAAGCAATAAGCTTTTTGAAATCTTTTTGAGCAAGAGCAACAAGTCCGCCGTAAATAATATTTATAACACCAAATAAGCCTATATAGAAAGCTAATTGCTGAGTAATTTCGGGGAATATTGGGTAACTAATTCTTAAAATTCCATAAGTACCTAATTTAAGAAGAACACCAGCTAAAATTACACTAATTGGAGTTGGTGCTTCAACGTGCGCATCAGGTAACCAAGTGTGAAAAGGGAACATTGGTATTTTAATTGCGAAACCAATAAATAAAGCAATGTAAGCAACAAGTCTCCAATTATTTGGATTTAATGGAGATAACAATCCAGTTGCTGTATAATTAGCCGGATCCATTAAAGCAATTAAGTTAAAAGTATAAGCTACTGTCCCATCTGCTAATGTTTCATTTGCACTAAAATACAATGCAATCATAACCAATAACATGAAAACACTACCAAATAAAGTATAGATAAAGAACTTAATGGCAGCATATTCTTTTCTTGGTCCACCCCAAATACCAATTAAGAAGTACATTGGCAATAACATCAATTCCCAGAAAACATAGAATAAGAAGAAATCTAGTGAAACAAAAACTCCCATCATTCCAGTATCTAATAATAAAAATAATGCGAAATAACCTTTAATTGATTTTGAAATATTCCAAGATGAAATAACAGCAATACAAGAAACTATTGAAGTCAAAAGAATCATTGGAACACTTAATCCATCTGCTCCAAGGAAATAATCAATTTTTACAGTTCCAATCCATGATAATCCGGTAATTTCAATCCATCTGAATTTTTCAATAAACTGGAATGAACTTTCTTCATATATACCTCCGGCAGAATAATTAAAATTTGCCAATAGTATAACAGAAAGAATTATCTGAATAAATGTGATAATTAATGAAGTTACTTTTATTTCTTTAATCATTTTACTTGGCATAGCAAGTACGATAATCATTCCAATTACCGGTAAAAATGTTATTAAAGATAAAATAGGAAAACCATTCATTATTTTTATTTACCTTATATTTTTAATTTTTATTTAGAAAAATTAGACAATGAAAAATAGAATCAATATTGAGAAAATAACTAATACTATGTATGTCTGAACTTTTCCTGTTTGTAATTTTTGAAAACTTAGCCCAATAAATCCGCTTATAAAAGCTGTAGCATTAACGAATCCATCAACAATATAAGTATCAAAGTAGCCACTTATTTTAGAAAAAACTCTTGTTAAAGTAGCACTTCCGTTTACAATTCCGTCAACAATCCATTTATCAAACCAAGAAAGAATACTTCCTAAATTTAAAGTTCCGCTAATAAATGTTGCACTATAAATTTCATCAACGTACCATTTATTAAGCGAACCCTTGTATAAATTCTTGAATTTATCGGCAATCTTATCAGGAGAAATTTTCTTCCATTGGTACATTAAGAAAGCAAGCAAAATTCCTAAACCACCAAGTATGATAGATAAAATCATTGCTGGATAATGTGCCCAATGCATTGCATGTTCATATTTTTCTGAATGTACAACTGTTGTACCGTGGCTATTGGCAGATGCTTCAACTTCTCTAATCATAAAATCAAATCTAGCTGATTCAGGAACAACAGTTTGTGGAGTTGTTACCCACTCAGTTGCAAACCAACCAGCATCAGAAGAAACCGGATTTGGTGTGTACCAAATAAAAATTGATAGCATACTTAATATAATCAGCGGTATAATCATTACAAGAGGGGATTCATGGGCATGATCAAATTTTTCTTTGTTCCTTGGTTCACCATGGAAAGTTATAATTACCAATCTGAACATATAGAAAGCTGTCATAAATGCTACTAAAAATCCCATAATAGGAATTAGCCAGTGACCGGTTAATTCACCAAAAGCTAATGTTCCAGCAAGTAAACCATCTTTACTTAAAAAACCTGAAGTTAAAGGCACACCTGAAATTGCTAATGTAGCAATTAAAAATGTAGCATAAGTAATGGGCATTTTTTTCTTAAGTCCACCCATTTGTCTTATATCTTGTTCGTGATGCATTCCATAGATAACTGAACCAGAGCCTAAAAATAAACAAGCCTTAAAGAATGCATGAGTTACGAGATGAAAGAATGCAAAAGTATAAGCTCCAACTCCAAGAGCCATTACCATATAGCCCAATTGACTAACAGTTGAATAAGCTAAAACTTTTTTAATATCATTTTGTGTTAGAGCAATTGTAGCAGCAAACAATGAAGTAACAGCACCAATAACAGCAATTACCAACATAGCATCAGCTGTTAGCATTACAAATATTCTTGCAACTAAATAAACTCCAGCAGCAACCATTGTTGCAGCGTGAATTAAAGCACTTACCGGTGTTGGACCTTCCATTGCGTCTGGTAACCAAATATGAAGAGGGAACTGAGCTGATTTACCAACTGCTCCCATAAAAATTAAAATTCCCGCTGCAGTTAACCAAGCTTCACTTCCAAAAGGAATTATCCCTGAAGCTATTTGGCTATATATGTAATCAAAAGAAAATGAATGATAATTTGTAAACAGAATTAAAATTCCTAAGAACATACCAATATCGCCAACACGGTTTGTAAGGAATGCTTTTTTTCCTGCATCTGAGGCTGATTGTTTTTCGTACCAAAATCCAATTAAAAGATAGGATGAGAGTCCAACCAATTCCCAGAAAATGTACATCATCAAAATATTATCGGTTAATACAATACCTAACATTGAAAAAGTAAATATTCCAAGGTAAGCAAAGTATCTTGTATATCTCTTATCACCTTTCATGTAAGCTATTGAGAAACAATGTACAAGCATACTTATAAGGTTTACGACAAACATCATTATTACTGTTAGATTGTCAATTTTAACTCCAAGATCAACAGTCAAGTTACCTATGCTTGGAACATTGCCAAAATCAATCCAAGTAAAAGCAAAGTTTAAGTCTTGATGCAAATATGTAGTTAATTTAGAAAAGCCAACAATTAACGAAAGTATAAATGCTAAAGTAATTATAGCAACTTCGGCAAGATATATTTTAGGAAATCGTTTGCCAAAAAATAATACAATTGTAAAGCCCATTAAAGGCAATAACAAAATAATAAGCGAAATTTTTATGTTAAGAATCTCTGACATAAACTATTCTTTTAAATTATTGATTTCATCAACATTTACGTTTGTAAATGTTTTGTAAATATTAAGTACAATTGCTAATGCAATGGCTGCTTCTGCTGCAGCAAGAATAATAACAAACAAAGCATATATTTGTCCATTAATACCCAAACCACCATATCTAGCAAATGCTACAAAATTTATATTTGCTGAGTTAAGAATTAACTCTACACCCATAAGAACCATTACAGCATTTTTTCTTGTAACAACACCATAAAGACCCAACGAAAAAAGGGCAGTGCTAATAACTAAAAAATGATTTAATCCTACTTCCAATGAAACTATTCCTTATCCTTTCTTGCAATTGATGCAGCACCAATTAGTGCAACTAATAATAAAATAGCAAGTAATTCAAAAATTAAAACATATTGCGAAATTAATATATTCCCAATATCAAATGATGTAGTAAAGGGTATTTGAGATTCTACAATTTTCCATTCTGTTGAAGTCATTATTGAAATCAATAATGCAGCAAAAACTGCTAACCCAATAATTGCCGGAATAACTTGCACAGAACCCGAACGAATATCTACATTTGTTATTTTATTGGTTAACATAACCCCAAACAATATTAAGATTAAAATTCCCCCAACATAAACCATAATTTGTACAATGGCTAAAAAATCGGCACCAAGTAAAACATATATACCTGAGACCCCAAAAAAAGTTAAAAGTAAACTAAAAGCAGCGTGCACAATATTTTTTGCATTTACTACAATAATGGCTGATCCAATTGTAATTATTGCAAACAAATAAAATATAATATCGTATAATTCCATATATAAATTACTCAGATTTACTTTCAGGCTTATCTTCACTTTTTTTATTTGAAGCTTCTTTTGCTGCAGCTTCCTTTGCCGCCTTTGCTTTTGCTGCTTTTGCTTTAGCAGCAGCTACTTTTGCAGCTTCTTTTTCTGCTTGAAATTGCTCAAACTTGTTTCTTTTTTCTTTAATTTGATTATTAGTTAGAGTAGCAAAATTGTAAACTAAATCGTTTCTATCAAATTCTGAGAATTCATAAACCTTTGTCATTTGAATACATTCAGTTGGACAAGGGTAAACACAAAGAGAACAAAAACAGCATTTAGCAATATCAATTTCAAATTTAGAAACCCACAAAGCTTTTTTCTTTCCGTTTGATGTAATTCCCGGAGCATCATCAGGTGTTGCTCTTACTGATTCAATAGAAATACAGTTTACTGGACAAGATTTTGAGCACATTTCGCAACCAATGCAATCGTCCATGTTTACAAATAATCTATTTCTTGCTCTTTCGGGTATTACAGGTTTTACTTCCGGATATTGGATTGTTACATTCGGCTTAAATAAATGACTGAATGTAATTTTCATTCCAACCAAGACAGTAAAAAGCGCGTCATATGTATTTTTTAAATATTGTTTCATTTTATATCAATGTAATCAATCCGACTAATAATAAAATTGCAACTGAATAAGGAATTAAATATTTCCAACAGACAGTCATTAATTGGTCTACTCTTAATCTTGGTAAAGTCCATCTTAACCACATTTGTACAGCTACAAAGGTTAAGCCTTTAGTTGAAAACCATAAAAATTGTTCAATTGGAATTAACCATTCAACGCCAAGCGTATTTCCTAAATAGCCAATAGGGGAATGGTAACCGCCAAAAAATAGAATTGCTACCAAGAATGAAACAGCAAGCATATTTGCATACTCTGCAAGAAAGAACATAGCGAATTTCATACCTGAATATTCTGTAAAGAAACCTGCAACTAATTCAGATTCAGCTTCAGGAATATCAAAAGGTGTTCTATTAACTTCTGCAAGTGTGCTTATAAAAATTATTATAAATGAAGCAATCATTAAAGGAATAAGTAAGAACTTTCCAATTCCAAATGTAGCTCCACCAAAAATATTCCAATTCCAAAAACTTGATGTTTGTTGTGATGTTATTGTATCTAAGTTTAAGGTACCTGTAATCATAACCATTGTTAAAACAATAATAGCAGTTGGAATTTCGTAACTGATAATTTGAGATACAGATCTCATTGCACCAAGTAATGAATACTTATTATTAGATGACCAACCTGCCATTAAAATTCCCGCAGCAACAAAACTTGAAATTGCTAAGAAATAAAAAATACCAACATCAATAGAACTTCCAATAAACCAGCTTGAAAAGGGAAGTGCAGCAAATGCTGCGAAACTACCCATAAATACTAAATATGGAGCAACGTTAAATAAAGTTTTATCAGTTTGTGAAGATCGTATATTTTCCTTTTGAATAAGTTTTAGAATATCTGCAACTGTTTGAAGAAGACCATAGTAACCAGTTCTCATTGGTCCAAGTCTATCTTGCATAAATGCAGATATTTTTCTTTCAGCCAAAACTGCAAAAAGTGCATATGGTAGAATAAATATAAATAACGGTGCAGACGCAGCTAGAAAAAACGCGACTACTTCATTACCCACAAGATTTACTAAGAAGTCATACATTATCGATCTATTTCTCCTAATACTACATCAATACTACCTAAAATTGTAATTACATCTGCTACAAAGTGACCTTTGCAAAGTTCATTGAAAATTTCCATATTTACAAAAGAAGGTGCACGTACTTTAACTCTAAATGGATTTACCGAACCATCACTAATTATAAAATATCCTAACTCACCTTTAGGATTTTCTACTCTCGTATAAATTGATCCTTTAGGAGGCTTTACTCTTTTGGGAATTGCTTCTTTTACATCACCATCGGGAATATTATCAATTGCTTGTTCAATAATTCTAAGGCTTTGTTCCATTTCTAGAACTCTCATATAATATCTATCCCAACAATCGCCTGTAGCTCCATATAATCCTTTACCAACTGGAATATCAAAATCAAAACGATCATATATTGAATATGGATCATCTTTTCTTAAATCCCATTTTACACCGCTTGCTCTTAAGTTAGGTCCTGTTATACCATAGTTTATTGCTACATCAGCAGGTAAAATTCCAATATTAGCAGTTCTTTCAACAAAGATTTTATTATAAGATAAAAGATTATTTAATTCATCTATTCTAGGTTTGAACTCTGCAACAAATTGTTTTGTTTTTCTTACAAAATCCGGATGTATATCGTGCGAAAGACCACCAATCCACATGTAATTGTAAAGCAATCTTGCGCCACAAGTTTCTTCAAAAATTGTAAGAATTTTTTCACGCTCAGCAAATAAAAATAAGAAAGGAGTAAAAGCGCCAATATCCACTCCATAAGTTCCAAGAGCAACCATGTGCGAAGCTATTCTTTGAAGTTCTGCCATAATTACTCTTATGTACTCAACTCTTTCTGGCACTTCAATACCCATTAGTCTTTCCATTGTAACCGCATAACCAAAGTTATTAGACATTGATGCCAAATAATCCATTCTATCTGTATATGGTACAACTTGGGGGTAGGTCATTGCTTCACAATGTTTTTCAAAACATCTGTGTAAATAACCAAGGTGAGGTTTTACATTAAGAACCAATTCACCTTCAAGTTCAAGTTCAAGTCTCAACACACCATGTGTAGAAGGGTGTTGAGGTCCCATGTTTAATACCATTTCTTCAGTTTTTATCGCCATGGCTTTTTTGATATGATATATGAGATTTTAGATATGAGACTATAAGTTTAGACTCTTCTTAAATCCATAAATCATTTTTTGTATTTCCTCTATTTGAACAATAAAATTTTATTTTATGCAAAATTCAAAATTTGTACATCTCAATACTTTTACTTCAAGTTTAATAAGGAACTTTCATTCCATTATAAAACTCTGGTGTTTCAAAATCCTTTCTTAAAGGATGACTTCCTTCTTCCCAATCGTAAGGCATTAAAATTCTAATTAGATTAGGATGATTTAAAAAAATTATTCCAAGCATATCATAAGCTTCACGTTCATGCCAATCAGCACATTTCCAAATTGATTCAACAGATTCAATTTCTGGTTTTTCAATTGGAGCAGAAACTTTAAGAGCAACTTTATGCCCTAATTCCATTGAGTGAAGGTGATAATAAACACTAAGAGTTCTTCCTTGTAATGTTATATTTCCTTCTTCATCTTTAACTTTTTTTGCATTGTTATCATCAACCCCAGATAAATTCATAAGAGAATCAAATTTTAAACCTTCACCATCTCTTAAAAACTCACCAACCTTTGGTAAATCTACAGAGTTTACAATAATAAATGGCTCAGTCGGAAGTGCATTATCTAAAACAAATTCAGATTCTGGAAACTTCTCTTTTAATTTATCTAGTATTTCTTCAACTGTCATGCAGTTTTACTCAATCTTTCGTTTCTAATTTTTTCTTGTAATTTTAATAAGCCTTCTAACAAAGCTTCAGGTCTTGGAGGACAACCGGGCACATAAACATCAACAGGAATGACTCTATCAATTCCTTTTAAAACATTATAACCATGTTCCCAATAAGGTCCGCCACAATTTGCACAGCTTCCCATAGAAATTATATATTTCGGATCGGGCATTTGTTCATAAAGACGTTTAATTCTTGTAGCCATCTTTAAAGTAACAGTTCCCGAAATAAGAATAACATCTGCTTGTCTTGGAGAAGGACGGGGAATTACACCAAATCTATCAAAATCGTAATGAGAAGCAGAGGTTGCCATCATTTCAATTGCACAACAAGCTAAACCAAAGCTTAATTGCCACAATGAAGAAAGACGCGCCCAATTAAGCAAATCTTCAGATTTTGTAATTACGATATTGCTATCACTAAATTCTTGGTCTAATAATCCCATAAACTACTTTCTCAATTAAGTGTTTTGTTCTTCTTTTTTATTCAATAATTTGTTTAAGTCAAGTCTTTCAATTTTTGGTCTTGCCCATTCAAGATCACCTTTTCTCCATTCGTAAGCCATTCCTAAAAATAAAATAAGCAAGAAAATTGCTCCAACTATAAAACCAAAAAATCCAAATGATTTATAAGTTAAAGCCCAAGGAAATAAAAGAACTATTTCCACATCAAAAATTAAAAATATTAAAGCTATAACATAAAAACGTATATTAAACTTAACCCAAGGGGAGCCTTCCGGATTTTCACCACACTCATAGATTTTATCTTTCTCATAAGAGGGTCTTTTAGGTCTAATTAGCATAGAAGCAAAAAAGGCTATGCCGACAAATGCTCCAGCTAAAACTAGAAAAACGAAAATTTTACCAAATTCTGTTAACATATAACCTTTTTTTTAGAGCCTAAAAAATAACAACAAGGTCTTATTAAAGTCAAGTTGTGTTGGGATAATTTTTTGCTCTTTATTATTTATGGGCAAAGAGAGGTGTTTTTTTACATTTGAGCTAATTTTTTTTATTAAAAGTTGGTTTAAATTTGATTGAAATAATATAACAAGTAGGTGTTTATAAGTTATTCTATTAGATGAACAAATAAAAAGAGGTTCCCATTTGGGGTTGAATTTATTTTTGAAATTAAATAACCCCTTATAATTATAAGCGAAATTAATTAATTTACCCGCACATTTTAGACTATATCTTTTTTTAGATTTTATATTATCTTGAAATTTAAATGGAACTTCTCCAAGACTAAATTCAGAAAAACTATTTTCTTTTGCATAATTGAACGAAGCTTTTACCAATAGCTCCATAATTCCATTTGGTGCATTTTTTTTGCGTAATAGCAATTCAGTTTGCAGTTTTTTGGGGGAATTGATAGACAGTAAAATTCCACCTAACCATTCGCCAAAATTATTTTTGAAAACTAATAAAGTATTATTCTTATTAAAATCTGTTTGAAAGAGATTTTTTAATTGTGGTACGGAACTATGAATGGTTGTTTTCTTGAAAATATCAAATCTTTTAGAATTATGAACTGTATATGGAATTTGTTCAATAACTCCATGTTTCTTTGCTCTTTTCTCAAGTTTTACTAAGGATTTTTTCTTAGGGAATCCATCTTTAATAGATAGAACTGCTTCTAAACCAAATTGTATTTTAGAATAGTTGTGTTTTTCAAGTTGATTTGCAAATTCACTATTACAGCCACGGATAATGACATCAGAATTATTTGTAAAATTTAAAAGTTCGGAATAATTAGAACTTTCAGAAATATTTTGTAGTGCCAGCCATTCAACATTCCACTTAACTTGTGAGATGGTTTTTATTTCTTTATCTGTTAATGACCAACTTAAAGGTAAACTGTGCATAAATTTTGCTTATTATAAAAAGTTAATTAGTCTAATTTAATGATATTCTATGAATTGTTTTTTCTAAAAAAAATAATAGCTTTAATATATAAATAATAAATGAGATAATTTTATAAGACTTTAGTTTGTTGTTTGTGAAGTCTTTAGAAAGTGAACATCAAAAAAAAGCGTAAAGACGTGAGATGTAGAGACGAAAAACGAAGACAAAAAACGAAAGACGTAAAGGCACATACCCCGGCAACTTTGTTGCCTTTCAAAAGGGGATTTTTTTTAAGCTTTTTTAGGCTGAAGAGAGAACGAGCCAAAAACAACAAAAGCAAACACAGATTGGAAAGTCTGTACTACAAAAATGCCATAAAATACTAAGTGTTATTAAAATTAAATGTTAGCTAGTGGTTTCTAACACAAACTAAAGAAATAAATATATTTCCCTGATGTAAATTACTTAATTGATAATTGCCTCGACTAAACTTATTTTTGCTATTCATTTTTTTAGGAAATCATGGATTTTAATTTAGTAGCAGAAGACAAAAAAAGTAAGGCAAGAGCAGGATCCTTTGAAACGGATCATGGAATAGTAGAAACTCCGCGATTTATGCCAGTAGGAACACAAGGAACGGTAAAAGCAGTTCCACAAAGAATTTTAAAAGATGAAATTAAAGCTCCAATCATTTTGGGAAATACTTATCATCTTTATTTACGTCCAGGTATGGAAATTATGGAAAAAGCCGGCGGTTTGCACAAATTTATGAACTGGGAAAATGCAATTCTTACAGATAGTGGAGGATTTCAAGTTTATAGTTTGTCCGAATTAAGAAAGCTGAAAGAAAATGGAGTTGAATTTAAATCTCATTTAGATGGTTCGAAACATTTTTTCTCACCCGAAATTGTAATTGATATTGAAAGAACAATTGGTTCGGATATTATGATGGTTCTTGATGAATGTACTCCGTATCCGTGTGATTATGATTATGCAATTAGGTCAACTCAATTAACTTCCGATTGGGCAATCTTAAATAAGGAAGCTTTTGATAAATCAAGACCTAAATATGGACATAAGCAATTTCTATTTGGAATTGTACAAGGCAGCGTTTATGAAGACTTAAGAGCAAAATCGGCAAAAGATTTAGTAAAGTTAGATTTTGATGGATATGCTATTGGCGGTTTAGCTGTAGGCGAACCTGCCGAAGAAATGTACAAGATTGTAAATTTTACTACAGATTTTCTTCCAGAAAACAAACCAAGATATTTAATGGGAGTTGGTAGACCTGAAAATATTCTTGAAGCAATTGAGCGTGGTGTTGATATGTTTGATTGTGTAATGCCGACAAGAAATGCAAGAAACGCTTATCTTTTTACAAGTGAGGGAATTGTTACAATTAAAAATAATTTTTATAAAGATGATTTTACACCACTTGATAAGAATTGCAATTGTTATACTTGTACAAATTTTACAAAGGCATATTTGCGTCATTTATTTGTAGCTAGAGAGTTATTAGCATACGAATTAGCATCAATTCATAATTTAAATTTTTATCTAAATCTTACCAATACTGCTCGCGAAAAAATAATTGAAGGAAGTTTTATTGAGTGGAAAGAAAAAATTATTAGTAAATTAACACAAAGAATTAATTCAAACTTGGAGGAATAAATGGATTTATTAATTGCTATGGCACCTCAAAACGGTGAAGGTAGCATGGTTAGTACCTTAATTATGTTTGGTGCTATTTTTGCAATTTTTTATTTTATGATAATAAGACCACAACAGAAAAAACAGAAAGAAAGAGAAGCTCTTTTGAACTCAGTAAAAAAAGGTGATAAAATAATTACGGGAAGTGGTATTCATGGAACAATTGCCGGCTTAGATGATGCTACAGTTTTAATTGATGTTGGTAACAATACAAAAATTAAAATGGAGCGTTCAGCAATTGGGCAAGTGGTTTCTAATAAAGATTAAAATTTTTGCTTAAATTAATATTTAATTCCGGCTGATTACTTTATTGACTAAGGTATAAGCCGGAATCTTTTTATAAACTATTCTATGACTTTACATATGAAAGAACTTTCAATTACAAAGAACTTTTTAGGTATTAAAAAAAAATATTCAAAATACAATAATTCTGAAATTGTTATAATACAAGCACCCTTAGAGAAAACAGTAAGTTATGGAAAGGGAACTAAAGGAGGAGCAAAAGCAATTTTAGAAGCTTCGCATTATGTGGAATTTTTTGATGAAGAATTAAATCGTGAAATTTGTTTTGAAAAAGGAATTTGTTCTTTAGACGAAATTAAATTTGGAAATCTTTCAATTAAAAAATCTATAAATAAAATTTATAAAGAAGTTAAAACTCATCTTGAAAATGACAAATTTGTTGTAACACTTGGTGGTGAACATTCATTATCATCAGCTCCAATAAAAGCTCATTTTGAAAAATTTGATAATCTTTCAATTCTTCAAATTGATGCACATTCAGATTTAAGAAATTCTTACGAAGGTAGTAAATATTCTCATGCTTCTGTAATGGCAAGAGTTGCCGAATTTACAAAAGATATTGTTCAAGTAGGTATTAGAGCACAATGTAAAGAAGAATATGATTTTATTAAAGAAAATAAGATTAAGACTTTTTATGCAAGAGAGATTAGAGAAAATAAATATGGTAGAAATTGGCAATCGATAGTAGTTAATGAACTTAAAGAAAATGTTTATATAACTTTTGATGTTGATGGTTTAGATCCCTCAGTAATTTCTGCAACGGGAACACCAGAACCTGGCGGTTTATTTTGGGATGAAACAATGAGTTTATTAAAGCAAATTGGGAAAAGTAAAAATATTGTAGGTTTTGATGTTGTTGAACTTGCACCAACTAAAAAAGATGTATCGAGTAATTTTAATACTGCAAAATTAGTTTATAAATTGCTTAACTATTCATTTCAATAAAATTTCATTCACACCATGAAAGTTCTAAAAATATTGCAGTATTTTACTTTCTAAATATTATTGCAATTACATTTAAACTTTTTTATATATATAAATCTTTGAAAAATTGATTTGTTCAAAAAATATAATTAATTGTTATTTTGAATTTAGTTTAAAATCTCAAATTCTAGATTCTGAAACAAATTTGGGATGACAAAAATTTTAATTTTTCAAAGATAGCATGTAACTAAATAAAACTTCTTTTTGGAGAAAAACAATTGAAAAAAATAGCCATTATTTTATTAGCAATTTTTACTTCATGTAATTTATTTGCTCAGAATAAAGTTTACGTAGCAGAAATTGAGGGAATGATAGATCTTGGTTTAGCTCCTTATGTTAAACGCGTAATTGAAGATGCTGAAGAGAATTCAGCCTCAGCTGTTATATTTAAAATAAATACTTTTGGCGGAAGAGTAGATGCTGCAACACAAATTAAAGATGCGATTATTGATTGTTCAGTTGAAACAATTGCTTTTATCAATAAAAGAGCAATTTCTGCCGGAGCATTAATTTCACTTTCGTGTGATAAAGTGATTATGGTTCCCGGAGCTTCAATGGGAGCTACAACTGTTGTAGATCAAGCAGGAAGTAAACAATCGGAAAAAGCTCAATCCTATATGCGAGCAGAAATGAGAGCAACTGCCGAACGAATGGGCAGAAGGACTGATATTGCGGAAGGAATGGTTGATGAAACTATTTTTATTGAAGGGCTTGTAGATAGTACAAAACTTATTACACTTACTTCAGAAGAAGCAGTAAAGTATGGAATGGCAGATTCCGTAATCGCAGATTTTTCATCGCTATTGAAAGCATATAATCTAAATGAAGATAAGCTTGTTGATCTAAAAAGTAATTGGGCAGAAGATTTTGTTCGATTTCTAAATAATCCGGTTATCACTTCAATTTTAATGATGATTGCATTGGTTGGATTGTTTACCGAAGTAAAAACTCCCGGTTGGGGATTACCCGGAACAATGGCTGTTGTTGCTTTATCTCTATTTTTTGGTGCCGGATATATTTTAGAATTGGCTTCTATTATAGAGATTTTAGTTTTTGTTGTTGGTGTAGTTTTATTTCTTCTTGAAGTATTTGTAATTCCGGGATTTGGTATATTTGGTGCCTTAGGAATACTTATGATTGTAGGAAGTTTATTCCTTGGTTTAATTTCTGATTTTCCATTAGTAGATTGGGATATGATTCAAATGGCAACTATTCAATTAGCGGGTGCTTTTGTACTTGCACTTATAGTAATTTATTTTTTACTCAAGTTTTTACCAAAATCTAAAATTTGGAATAACCTTGTATTAAAACGCAATATTGAAGAGCAATCAGGTTATACTGCTGAAAAGAAGGTGCAGGAATTAGTGGGTAAATCCGGTAAAGCTTTAACTGACTTACGACCAAGTGGAACAGCTCTTATTGAAAACAAGAGAGTAGATGTAGTTACAAACGGAGAATATATTACAAAAGATTCAAATGTTGTTGTTACAGATGAAGAAGGTTCTAAAGTTGTTGTGGAAGAAGTAAAGTAAAATTAGATTAAAGTATATCTCAAAAAAGTATTCATTAAAGAACTAAATATTAGAAACTATTTTTGAGATATACTTTTTAATATTTATAGCAATTCTACAATATTTGTATTATTTGAAATATCTTTTTTAGTGCTTTTAATTGGTTTATTATTTGGGTCTTTCCCATCTAAAAACATCATCATTTCTAATGCTGTAGTGGATTCAGAAAATTCTACAAGACCTTTCGATTGGTTATACTTTACATTTCCGGTTGCTGATAGTTGTGGTTGTGAAAAAGTATAGGTAACACCTTTTTCAGATACAACATTATTACCAGTAACGTTTATTTGCAAACTAGAAGCAATTGTAGTAGTTGTATCGGGAATTAATTTTAGATCTGTAATTTTATAATTTGCAATATTTTCAACCTGAAAAACTGCTAATGGAGTAGTGTATTTTAATTGCCATGTGGAATCAACACCAACTTCATTTTCTGTGAAAACTTTAAATATTTGTTGTGTTAATGGCATTAGTGTTCCATTAGCAATATTAGTTCTCATTTTTTCTTTTGTTTTTGCTGATAATGTATCCGGTACTTTCTGAATTTCTAGAATGTTTTTCATTATTTGATTTACATTATCAACAAGTATTACCTGTCCAATTTGATTCACTCTAATTTTAAAAGGCACTTTTTTTACTGCTTCATAATCTACAAATTGTACTTTCTCTCTTGTCGAGTATAAAAGTTTCGAATCATATTTAACAGATTGTCCATTAAAAACAGTTTCGGCAATAATTGAATTAATTGTTACTCTAATATCTGCATTATTATACTCATCAACATCTGTTACTAAAAAATTAAAGATATATGTAGCAGTTTGATTTATTTCATTTTTAATTGTTGTATCAGCAGAAATTTCTTCAATATTATTAGCATTAGTCTGAAGTTTGTAATCAAATTTATCGCCTTTATTAAACTTATACTTTAACTTAACAACCGGTCCTTTTTCCGTGGCTACTTTTAGACTATTTTGATTATTTGTTTGATTTTTCTTTTCATCAGACTTTCCGCAACCAATAATCAATATCGAAATTAGTAAACCAACAACAAACTTTTTCATTGTACCTCAACCTATTTATAAAGTAAAAAATGTTTTCTATATTCTTTAAAATTTTGTAACTCTTTTTGATAAGCTTTAAAAATTATATCTGGTGTTTTATTATCTAAAATCGATTCTCTTAGGAAGCTACTTCCCCAAAGCTTATCTATCCAATTTTCTCTAAAAGAAAAATTTTCAGGGTATAATTTATGAAAAACATAAATCAGATTAATCCCAAATTTAACAGGTTCAAATAAATTTCTATTAGTAATTGTCAGTTTAATTCCATTGCATTCTTCATTTTTATATTTAGGATAGGTAGACATATTTTCTATTGCAACTGGTGTATATTTTACTGACTCAACTTTTATTCCTTGTAAATCGAGATTATTAATTTCTTTTAAAATCTCTTCACTATTAGCATAAGGGCTTCCGATTTGAAGAAATGGAGAAAATGTTCCGCGACCTTCAGAAATATTTGTTCCTTCCAATAAACACAATCCGGGATAAACAATTGCTGTTTCTAAATTGGGCATATTGGGACTGGGTTTTATCCAGTTTATATTACAATCATCATAATAAAAATTTCTATGCCAATTTTTAATTTTTACAACTTTTAGATCAGCAGTTTTTTGTTTAGCCAAGAATCTTTTTTGATTCATTAATTTTGCGAGTTCTCCAACTGTCATTCCATGCCTAATTGGAATTTCCTCAATTCCTACGAATGATATAAAATTAGAATCTAGTATTGCTCCTTCAACGGTTTCTCCATTAATAGGATTAGGACGATCTAAAATTATTATTGGAATTCTATTTTCTGCGGCTGCTTCAATAGCATAATACATTGTAGAAATGAATGTATAGAATCTTGCACCAATATCTTGAATATCGAATAATAATAAATCAATATTTTTTAGCATTTCCGGAGTTGGTTTTCTTATTTTACCATAAAGTGAGTAAACGGGTAAGCCGGTTTTTTTATCAATTCCATGTTCAATTTTACTTCCATCAGGTGCATCGCCTCTAATTCCATGTTCCGGTCCAAAGAGACTAATAACATTTACATCTTTTCTCGAAAACAATGTATCTACAAGATGAGTTCCGTTTGATAAAACTCCGGTATGATTTGTTATAATTCCGATGTTTTTATTTTCTATCAGCTTAAATTCATCATTTAATAAAACATCAGCTCCAACTTTTACTGAATTGTCTTTGATTGTTTCTGAGGAACAAGCAGACGTAGAAAGTAAAAGGTAAATTGTAAAAACTAAATATTTAGATAATTTTTTGTAAGTAACCATGCTGTTAAGGTCATTCCATCCCAAATTGTATTTTGTTTAATTAAATTTTCAAATTCTTCTACGGTAATTTCTCTTACTTCAATTTCTTCTGTGTCATCATGTGGTAGGGGAGAGTCTGATAAGTTTCTTGCAATATAAACAGAGCACATTTCATCAGCAACACCATTATATGGAGAAAATTCTCCTATATATTCTAGTTCACCGGTTTTACCTATTTCTTCTCTTAATTCTTTTATTGCATTTTCTTTTAGTGATAACCCTTTTTCAACACCACCACAAGGAAATTCAAGTCCTTCTTTTTGAGTTAAATATCTAAATTGATTTACGAGAAGCAATTTATTTTCTGAAGTGAAAGGGACAATCATAGTAGAACCGAGGGTGTGAACTAAGTGATATTCACCTTTTATTCCACCCTCAATTTCAAATTGATCTAAATGATATTCCCAATATTTATGAGAAACTTTAATTTCGCTACTAAGTTTCTTCCATTTTTTAAGAGACATTAAAAACCGTTATTTTCTAAAAGTTCCTTTCTTGAAAAGAAATGAGAAATTTCAATTGCAGCATTTTCATCAGAATCTGATCCGTGAACAATATTTCTTTCAATACTTTCAGCATACATTTTTCTAATTGTTCCTTCTTCAGCGTTTTCGGGATTTGTTGCACCAATAAGTTTTCTAAAATCAGCAACGGCATTTTCTTTTTCTAATGCAATTGGCACACAAGGACCAGATGTCATATAAGCTAATAAATCATTGAAGAAAGGTCTTTCTTTATGAATTTCGTAGAAGCCACCTGCCGAGTCATTATTTAATCTTGTCATTTTCATAGCAAGAATTTTAAATCCTGCTTCATTTATTTTTTGTACTACTTGTCCAATAAGATTTTTTTCTACACAATCGGGCTTCAAAATTGCTAAAGTTCTGTTACTCAATTTTATTCTCCTTTATTAAATCAAAAAGATGCCGGACTGTTGTCCGGCTTAGTTAAATTTATATTGTTACATTCCGTTGCTTTATAAAAATATAAGTTCCGGAATTGCAAATATTCAGTAAATTATTTTTTTTCTGCTAAAGCTTTTTTCATTGTTAAACCAATATCAGCAGGACTTTCAACAACATGAATTCCTGCTTTTTTCATAATTCTCATTTTTTCTGACGCAGTTCCTTTACCACCCGAAATTATAGCTCCGGCATGTCCCATTCTTCTTCCCGGTGGTGCAGTTATTCCTGCAATAAATCCAACGACAGGTTTATTTACATTTTTCTTTATGTAAGCAGCCGCTTCTTCTTCAGCAGTTCCTCCAATTTCACCAATCATTACTATGCCTTCGGTATTAGGATCTTCGTTGAACAATTTTATAATATCAATAAATTGTGAACCAATAACTGGATCGCCTCCAATTCCTACACAAGTAGATTGACCAATTTTAAGATCAGATAGTTGTTTTACAGCTTCGTAAGTTAAAGTTCCACTTCTGGAAACAACACCAACTTTTCCTTTTTTATGAATAAAGCCTGGCATAATTCCAATTTTTGCTTTCCCGGGAGAAATAATGCCTGGGCAATTTGGCCCAATTAGTCTAACATCTTTATCTTTTATTGCATTGTAAACAATAACCATATCTTTTGCCGGTATACCTTCAGTAATGCAAACAATTAATTTTATTCCTGCATTGGCTGCTTCTAAAATTGCATCGGCTGCAAATGGAGGAGGTACAAATATGACTGAGGCAACAGCTTTAGTATTTTTTACTGCATCTTCAACAGAATTAAAAATAGGAACACTTAAATGTTTTGTGCCTCCTTTGCCAGGTGTAACACCAGCAACTACATTCGTTCCGTACTCAATCATTTGCCCAGCATGGAATGACCCTTCACTACCTGTTATTCCCTGAACAACTACTTTAGTTTTTTTCTCAAGTAAAATGCTCATATTAATTCCTTAGTTAAATTTTTATCAGAAAACTTATGTTAAAACATAATAAAAAAATGAATAAAATTGAGAAACCTTTTAACAAATTCGGTAAATAAAAAAAAATGCTACTCAGACTTTCCAGTTTGAGAGGGAATATACAGACTAGAAAGTTTGTGTAACTAATGTAACTTTGCATATAGTTTTGGACTTTAAAAATTTTGTATAATTAAGTTTGCTTAGTAAAGGTGCTAATGGAAATATTTTTCAATAAAGTACTAAAAAAGCGGTTTTATAAATCACTTTTCATCAAAAATAAATTTTAAATAAAAATCATTACTATCCAAAATAAAAATTAAATGAATCAAGTATATTTTATAAAAATATCCGGATGAACTAATCTGTAATGTAAAGAGATTATTTCTCAATAATTATTATTATATAAAGCCGGAATTTATATGATTTTACTATGATGAATTTTGTTATAGATTTAATCTAAGATATTTTTTTAAGCTTTATCTGGAAAGTTTTTAGTAGCTTCTGTTTTTTATAAAAATGAATTTAGGTATAAGTCCGTGTAATCATTTTTTTTATTTTATAAAGAATATCAACATCGCCAGCCCAATTTCTTTTTATTATTTTTAGATCTACAGAATTTAATAAATCATTTAAAATATAAGCAGCTAATCCTAAGTCATCTAAATATCCAATTGGTCCCAGAAATGCTTCAGGTAAAATATCAATAGGAGAAATAAAATATACAATTGCAGAAACAAGTTTAATTTTCTTAAAAAAAAGAACCTCCGGATCTTGCACAAGTTTTATCATTAAGTAAAAAATATCAGGAACTACAAATAAATATTCACACCAGTTTCGATTTAGATTAAGATTGTCTATTAACCACGATGTAATATTAGTTCTCAATTTTAAATAAAACTTTTCTTCACGTTTATTCATATAACACTTGTATATCTTTTAATAGTTATTAAGTAAAGAATTATTTTTTATTTTTTCTTCAAATTTAGGAAATCCTATTCAATCCGTTTAGAGCAGCTACTCTATATGCTTCAGCCATTGTTGGGTAGTTAAAGGTAGTATTTATAAAATACATTAAGTTATTTGCTTTCCCTTCTTGGGTTAAAATAGCTTGACCAATATGAACAATTTCAGATGCATAATGCCCAAAACAATGCACACCTAAAATTTTTAATGTTTCTCTATGGAATAGTAATTTAAGCATTCCGGTTGTACGTCCTGTAATTTGGGCTCTGGCTAAATGTTTAAACATAGCATGACCTACTTCATAAGGAACTTTTTTTTCTGTTAATTCTTTTTCTGTTAAACCAACAGAACTTATTTCCGGAATAGTATAAATTCCAGTTGGAATATGTTCAACTAGTTTGTGTTCACAACTTCCTTTAACTATATGTGTAGCGGCAAATCGTCCTTGATCATAAGCTGCACTAGCTAAACTTGGATATCCGGTTACATCTCCAACCGCATAAATATGGGGATGTATTGTTTGGAAATTTTCGTTCACTTCAATTGAACCGCGTACATTTCCTTTAATTCCTATATTTTCTAATCCCATGTTTTGAGTATTACCGGTACGTCCTTGTGCCCAGAGCAAATAATCACTCCTAAATTTTTTGTTAGATTTTAAATGTACAGTAACTCCGTCGTCATCGGCTTCAACTTTTTTATATTCTTCGTTGTGCCTAATTCTAACACCATTTTCTCTTAAATGATAAGCGAGGGCATCTATAATTTCATCATCAAGAAAAGTTAATAATTGACCTCTAGTATTTATTAAATTTACTTTAATTTTTAGTTCTCTAAAAATTGAAGCATACTCGCAACCTATAACTCCAGCTCCATAAATTGAAATTGATCTTGGATTAGCTTTTAGATTTAGAATTGTATCACTATCCAAAATTCTTGGGTGTGTAAAATCAATATCTTCGGGATGATATGGTCTTGAGCCAGTAGCAATTACAAAATAGTCGGCTTTATATTTTTGCTTATTACCGGCAGCATTTTCCACTTCAATAGTATTTTTATCTACAAAAGAAGCTCGTCCATCTAAGATATTAACAAAATTTCTATCATAAAATCCTTTTCTTAGTTCGTACTGTTCTTGAATTACAGACTTAGAGGATTCTAAAATTGTTTGATAATTGAAAGATATATGTTTGCCTTGTTCGGATAATAATTGGCTTGCATGTCGTAATGCTTTACTTGGAATTGTTCCTTTATGGGTACAGTTTCCACCAATATTATGGAAGCTATCGCATATAGCTACAGATTTACCTTCCTTTACTGCTTTCATTGTTGCCCCTTCGCCACCGGGACCACTTCCAATAACGATCAAATCAAATTTTGTTTCCATAGTTTAATACTTAGTTCCTTTTTTATATAAATAAAACTAGAAAAAATATATTAGAATAGTTTGAATAAATCTATTTTATAACTACTAATTCCTCAGCCCATAAAATTTCACAAGCTCCGTTTCCTGTATCATTTCTTTTTGTAGAAGTTTTCCAAGTAAATTTTTCACCAATCTTATTTACATTTACTAGCTTTCCCTTAACTTTAATAATATTTCCCTTAATCAATTCATCTATAATTTCTTCAACACTATTATTTGCTGGAATAATGTGAACATTACTACTGCTTAATTCAATTTCTTTAATTGGCATTGGAAGAAATTTAGACCTCCAAACATACCAGCGATGCTGTTGTTTGACATCTATTTTATCAATTATTGCTTGATCAGACATTCTATTCCAGCCTAAAGCTAAATCTACAGGACAAAATTTACTCATATCATCACTACTATAAAATTTAATACTTAAAATTCGTGCAGTTGCTTCAAAGTATTTTATGGGCATAAATTGGTAATTATCTTTCACCCATGAATTCATGTCTTTAAGATTCTTCTGTATTGGATTGCCTGGTGCTAAAATTCCGGGAGGATGAGAAATTTCTTTTGATCGGAATATAAAGTATAACCCGATTATAATTATAATCGGGCTAAGTATTTTTATAAACTTTTTCACTTATTTTACTGAGATTAATTCCATTTCAAAAATTAAAGCAGCATCGGGACCAATTGTTGGTTGAGAACCTCTAGAACCATAGGCAAGTTCAGAAGGAATATAAACTTCCCATTTATCACCTTCTTTCATAAGTTGTAAAACTTCAGTCCAACCTTTTATAACACCAGTTACTTTAGTAGTGATTGGTGTACCTCTATCATAAGAACTATCGAATTTTGTTCCATCTAACAATCTTCCACTATAATGTGCTTCAACAGTACTGCTAAGTTTCGGAGTTTTCCCACTTCCACTTTTTAGCACTTTATATTGAAGACCACTATCTAGTGTTATTACACCTGGTTTTGTTTTGTTTTCAGCAAAAAACGCTTCAGCTTCAGCTTTGTTTTTTTCAGAAGCTGCTTTATTCTTATTGTGTAGTTTTTCTCTCATTTCTTTTTGAAAATTAGTCATTACTATTCTAATAGTTTCGTCTGAAAAAAGAGAAGTGTCATTTAATGCGTGTTTTATTCCGGCAAGCATAACTTCCGGAGTGATTTCAATATCTTGTTTCTTGAAATTTTTACCGATATCTAAACCTATGCTATAACTTACTGAATCAACATTAGTTGAAATATCAACGTTTGTATTTAAATTTTGATTACAGCCGGTGATAGAAAAAATTGCAATAACAATAACTATAAAAACTTGTTTCATGTTTTATCCTTAAATTAAAAATATAAAATTAGTTACAAAGTTACAGTTATTTCAGATTAATGAAAAATATTATGAAAAGAAAAATTTCCATAGATAATTAGAAAAGACATTTTCTTATTACTGTAAAGTTAGCACTACCTGTTTCAATAGGACGATTAGGCATATAATGTTGGATATTGTTGATAGTTTTATGATCGGTAGTCTCGGAGCTGAGTCATTAGCTGTTTCAGCATTAGCAAATAGTTTGTTTTTTTTAATTATGGTTTTAGGAATTGGAGTGAGTCATGCAATTACAGCTTTAGTTGCAATTGCAGTTGGAGAAGGGAATAAAGAACATTGTGGAATAATTGCCAGACAAGAATTATTAGTTAATTTAGTATTTGGTGCTATATTAACTGCGATAACACATTTTGCAGCACAATTTGTAAAATTAATAAACCCAGAAATCCAAATAGTTGACTTAACCATATCATATTACGATTATTGAGTTTAAAAATATTTTAGTATAAGCTTTATTGTTTAATAAACAATATTTGGTTAATTTTATAAAAAAAATAGATTATTATGGATTCTGAAAGATATATAAAAATTGGCGATACAATAAAAGTTCATTTTACCGGAAAATTGGATGATGGAACTATCTTTGAATCATCCCAAGAGGGTAAACCACTTTCATTTAAAGTAGGGAATGGTGAAGTAATTATGGGTATTGATGAAGCGGTTATTGGTATGAAAGCCGGACAAGAAAAAAATATATTTATTTCTTCCGATAAAGCTTACGGACCAATTGAAAAAGAATTAAAAATTTTGATAGAAAAAGAGAAACTTCCTAAAGATTTAGAAGTCAAGAAAAACTATATGTTACAAATTCCAAATGAAGATGGAAAGCCATACAACGTTCGTGTTTCTGATATTACAGAAAACGAAATTGAATTAGATGGCAATCATCCACTAGCAGGTAAAAATTTAATATTTGACTTAAAAGTTCTAGAAATTAGTTGATAATTATTCAGGCTTTTCTTCTTTCGCTTTGTCATTATCTTCAACAAACTTTTTGATATCATCTAGATATTCTAAAATAGCTTTAGCTTTGTTTAATCCAAAAGTAAAAGGATATTTTGTACTTCCTGCAACAGGAAGTGAAATTATTGCATTTCCCTTATACTCACCAATAGTAGCTGCCATTTTTTCTTCGGGTACTTTTTCTTCAGACATGATTTCTCTTTTTAGTAATTTGAAAATAATTTATATTAATATTATTGGAAAAAAATGTCTTTTGCAAATTTTTTTTGGGGAGTAGAAGTAAAATAATATGATTGTAATTTTAGGTTATAATAGTTCTGAATCGGTTTTTTTGAATGAGATTTTTGAGAATAATAATATTAAGTATTGTTATTCTTTGTTAGAACATAAAATTCTAAGTGCTGATAAAATTATTTTACCAAGTGCACAGAATATTAATTCAACATATAGAAAATTAAATATGATGAATTTGTTTAGCATGATGCGTATGATAAAGAAGCCAATGTTTGGCATCAATAATGGAGTACAATTAATGTGTAATAGATTTTCTGAAAAACTAAAATGTGGTTTGGGCTTTTTTGAAACTGATTTTGCATTAGAAAACAATCAAGATAATGATAGCTTAAGTGGAAAAATAAATATTCTGAAAAAATCGAAATTATTAAAAAATAACTTTCAAGATATAGATGTAATATTTAATCCTAAACTACAACCATCAGTTTGTATAGATACAAAGGCTGAAATTATTTGCAATAACAAAAATTATTCATTTCTGTACGAAGCAAATAACCACTATGGAATTATTCTTAATCAGGAAAAAAATAAAAAATTATTTACTGATATAATTAAAAATTTTATAGAAATTTAAGGCTGTTTTTCAAACCATTCATTAATAATTACATCAAAATTTTCTCCATCTTTATAATAAAATTCATTTGTTGAAACTTCATATTTATAATCTTTTTCCCATTCATCAATATTTTCTATAATTTCTTTTATTGCATCTGTAACCATATAGAGCTCATCATTTGTCATTGTAGGGTGTAAAGACATTCTAATCCAACCCGGTTTTTCCGATAAATCACCTGAAGATATTTTATCTGTAATTCTTTGCGAGCGTGTTGGATCAACATGAAGTAAATAATGTCCATAAGTTCCTGCACAAGAACAACCGCCTCTAACTTGAATTCCATATCTGTCATTTAATAATTTAACTGCTAAATTGTAGTGTATATCTTCTATATAAAAAGAAACTACACCAAGTCTATCATTAGTTTCACTAGCTAGAATATGAACACTAGGAATTTTGTTAAATTCGGCAAATGCTATTTCCACTAATTCTTCTTCTCGCTTTAGAATATTTTCTACTCCCATTTCATCCTTCAATTTTACGGAAAGGGCAGTTCTAATTGTTTGTAGAAATCCGGGAGTTCCACCGTCTTCTCTAGCTTCAACATCATTTACATATTTATGTTGTCCCCAAGGATTTGTCCAATCGACAGTACCTCCGCCAGGATGATCCGGGACATCACATTTATTTAAATCTTTATCCATAATTAAAACACCTGCAGTTCCAGGACCACCTAAAAATTTGTGTGGAGAAAAGTAAATTGCATCTAATTTTTCTAATGGATCTTTTGGGTGCATATTTATTTCTACATAAGGTGCAGATGCTGCAAAATCAACAAAACACAATCCACCGTATTCGTGCATTAGTTTTGCCATTGCATGATAATTAGTTCTTATTCCAGTTACATTTGATGCTGCTGAAAAAGAACCGATTTTTAATTCTCTATCCTTAAATTCTTCAAGTAATTCTTTTAGATTATCAATATCGACAAGTCCATTTTTATTTGGTTCAATTATTTTTACTTCAGCCAAAGTTTCTAGCCAAGAAGTTTGGTTGGAGTGGTGTTCCATGTGAGTGATAAAAACAATTGGTCTTTTATTTCCGGAAACATCAATACAATTTCTATATTGTTCAGGAATTTTTAGTCCTAAAATTCTTTGTAATTTATTTACAACTGCTGTCATTCCAAAACCGGCAGAAATAATAATATCGTTAGGACCCGCATTTACATGATTTTTTATAATTTTTTGGGCTTTATGGTATGAGGATGTCATTAAATTACCGGTAATACTAGATTCTGAATGAGTATTACCGACAAATGGTCCAAATGTTTCACTAATTTTTTCTTCTATTTTATTATATAATCTTCCACTAGCTACCCAATCTGCATAAACTAATTTTTTTTCTCCGTAAGGAGAAGTAAATGAATGATTAATACCGATAACATTATCTCTAAATTTTTTAAAATATGTTTCTAAATTTGACATAGTAACCTTTGAATTTCTTTTAATATTTATTCTAAATTTATTCAAAATACAAGACTAATACCAATTGAAATATTTTTTATGCAGCAATAGAACAGTATTGTCTTTTTCAGATGTTTCTAATAAATAGTTTGATTATAGTAAAACTAACTCTTATTTTTACGTTCTCTGAAATGGTACTCTGTTCCCTCAGTTTCGGAGTGTAGTTCCAAATTAAACAAAATATTAATTCTGTGGTAAAAAAAATAACTATGGCTGTTATTAAAATTGAAAAAGGCTTAGACTTACCGATTAACGGTACACCAAAGCAAACAATTGATGAATCGAAGAAAGTAACTAAAGTTGCAGTTCTTGGTAATGATTATATAGGACTAAAACCTACTTTGTCTGTTGCAATTGGTGATAGAGTAAAATTAGGTCAACTATTATTTACTGATAAAAAAATGCCGGGTGTAAAATTTACTTCTCCCGGAGCCGGAATTGTTACTGAAATTAATAGAGGTGAAAAAAGACATTTTCTTTCTTTAGTAATTGAATTGGATGGTGATGAAGAAATATCATTCAAGTCTTATTCCGAGTCAGAAATTGCATCTTTGAAAGCTGAAGAGATAAAAGAACAGTTAATTGAATCTGGTCTTTGGACTTCTTTAAGAGAAAGACCAATGAGTAAGGTTGCTAATCCTGTAACTTCTCCTAAAGCAATTTTTATTACTGCAATGGATTCTAATCCTCTTGCACCTTCAGTAGAAACTATTTTACAAGCAAATGAGAAATTTTTCAAAGATGGATTAAGACTACTTTCTCAGTTGATTGAAGGAAATGTATATTTATGCAAAGAAGAAGGAAGTAACATTCCAGAAGCTACAATTCATAATTTAAAAGTTCAAGAGTTTAGTGGAAAGCATCCAAAAGGATTAGTTGGAACACATATCCATTTTTTGCAACCGGTTGATAGAAATAATCCGGTATGGTATATAAATGCGCAGGATGTTGTTGCTGTTGGTAAATTATTTACAACAGGAAAAATTGATGTAGAAAAAATAATTTCACTTGCAGGACCATCGGTTAAAGATCCAAGATATATTAAAACAAGAGTTGGTGCCTTTTTAAGTGAAATAGTGAACGGAGAGTTATCTGGAGAAGAGAATCGTGTAATTTCCGGATCGGTTTTAAGTGGTAGAACTATGACAAAAGAAGAAGGGTATCTTGGAAGATATCATCAACAAATTTCTGTTGTTCCTGATTCTAGTGAAAGAGAATTTTTTGGTTGGGCAAAACCGACTTCTAAATTATTTTCGGTAAAAAATGTTCTGCTCTCTAGTTTTATGCCTAAAAAGAAGTTTAATTTTAATACTAGTATGAACGGTGGAGAAAGAGCAATTGTTCCTGTAGGAAGTTATGAACAAGTAATGCCTTTAAATATATTACCAACATTTTTATTAAGATCACTTGCTGTTAATGATGTTGAGGAAGCTGAAAAATTGGGTTGTTTAGAACTTGATGAAGAAGATCTTGCGCTTTGTTCATATGTATGTCCGTCAAAAATTGATCACGGAAAAAAATTACGAGAGAATTTAACTTTAATTGATAAGGAAGGGTAGTGAAATTTCTTAGAAAGATATTAGATAATGCTGAGAAACAATTTTTAAAGGGTGGTAAGTTAGAAAAATATTATCCGCTTTTTGAAGCTACTGACACACTTTTATATTCTACTAATACGAAAACAAAAAGTGGCCCACATGTTAGAGATGCTTTAGATTTAAAAAGAATGATGCTCACGGTTGTTATAGCTCTTATACCTGCTATTATTATGGCTTTATACAATACAGGTTATCAAGCAAATTTGGTTATTTCAGGGTCTAATTTAGGTCCATCAAATTGGCAGCAAGAGCTTTTAGCTTGGTTGGGAATTGGTTTCGATCCAAATTGTTTTTTAGATAATGTTATTCATGGACTTACTTATTTTCTGCCGATTATTCTTGTTACCGTTGCAGTTGGTGGTTTTTGGGAAGTTCTATTTGCAATAATACGTAAGCACGAAATAAATGAAGGTTTCTTTGTTACCACATTTTTATTCCCATTAATTTTACCACCAGAAATTCCACTTTGGCAAGTTGCTCTAGGAATTTCGTTTGGGGTTGTTATTGGTAAAGAGGTTTTTGGTGGAGTAGGAATGAACATTTTGAATCCTGCATTAACTGCGAGAGCATTTTTATTTTTTGCTTATCCGGCTCAAATTTCTGGCGATAAAGTTTGGGTAGCTGTTGATGGAATTAGTAGTGCAACTCCATTGGCTCAATTTGCTGACCATTCATTAACTGTTACTGCAAGTTGGTGGGATTCATTTATTGGTTTAATTCCAGGTTCAATGGGAGAAACTTCTACCTTGGCTGCTTTAATAGGAGCTGTTATTCTAATTGTAACTAGAATTGGTTCTTGGAGAATTATGCTTAGTGTACTTGTTGGTATGGTAGGAATGAGCTTAATTTTTAACAGTATTGGTAGTTCAACTAATCCAATGTTTGCTGTAACTCCAATGTGGCATTTAGTTATTGGTGGATTTGCTTTTGGAGCAGTTTTTATGGCAACAGATCCGGTAAGTGCTGCAATGACTGAACAAGGCAAATATTTATATGGATTGCTAATTGGAATTATCGTTGTTCTAGTTAGGGTTGTTAATCCGGCTTTTCCAGAAGGAATGATGCTTGCAATTTTATTTGGTAATGTATTTGCACCAATAATTGACAAGATTTTTATTAATAAAAATATAAAACAGAGACTTACTAGAAATGGCATCTGAAAGTATAACTAAAACTATTGGTGTTGTAGTTGCAATTTGTTTTGTAGCTGCTATTTTTGTTTCTTCTGCTGCTGTTGGATTAAAACCAATTCAGGAAGAGAATAAAAAAACAGATTTGCTCAAAAACATTTTGCTTGCTGGAGATTTATATAAATCAGAAACAACAAATGTAAAAGAAACCTTTAATGCAAAGATAGTTGGTGAAATAATTGACTTGGAAAAAGGTATTGTTGTTCCTAAAGAAAATTACGATGAACTTGTTAATTTAGAGGAATTTGATATAAAAGCTGTTGCGGCTAGTGAGAAGCATGGAAAAGCTATCAATTCTGATAAAGATATTGCAAGTATTTTAAGAATGCCTAAACAAATGGCTATATATAAAGTTAAAGACGATAATAATATTTCGAAATATATTCTTCCAATTTACGGAAAAGGACTTTGGTCAACTATGTATGGTTTTATTGCTTTGGATAAAGATCTTCATACAATAAAAGGTTTTACATTTTATGAGCATGGTGAAACGCCCGGTCTTGGTGGAGAAGTTGACAATCCTAAATGGAAAGCTAAATGGGTTGGTAAACAAGCTTTTGATGAAAATTGGAATTTGAAAATAGAGGTATTAAAAGGTTTAGTTGACTTGAATAACCCTAATGCTAAATATCAAATTGATGGATTGTCTGGTTCAACATTAACAACTAGAGGTGTAAATAATTTGGTTAGATTTTGGTTAAGTGAAGAGGGTTATGGTCCATTCATTACAAAACTGAGAGCGGAGGCAAGTAATGAAAAAATATAAAGAGATTTTATTAGACCCAATATTTAACAATAATCCTATTGCGTTACAAATTCTTGGAATTTGTTCTGCTCTTGCTGTTACTTCAAAATTAGAGACTTCAATTGTAATGTCTCTTGCAGTAACTTTCGTGGTTGCTTTTTCAAATATGTTTGTTAGTTTCGTAAGAAATCATATTGCCAGCAGTATTAGAATTCTTGTTGAAATGACAATTATTGCATCACTTGTAATTATTGCTGATCAGTTGATAAAAGCTTTTGCTTATGATGTAAGTAAGCAGTTATCAGTTTATGTTGGCTTAATTATTACAAACTGTATTGTTATGGGAAGAGCAGAAGCATTTGCTTTACAGAACAAACCTTTTATCAGTTTTGTTGATGGAATAGGAAACGGTTTAGGATACAGTTTTATTTTATTAGTTGTTGGATTTATTCGAGAATTATTTGGCTCAGGAAAACTTTTAGGATTTTCCATTCTTCCACTTACTACAGATGGTGGATGGTATCCTTCTAATGGATTATTTTTAATGCCCCCAAGTGCTTTTTTCTTAATTGGACTAATTATATGGACAGTAAGAACTTTTAAGCCTGAGCAAGTAGAAGAGGAATAAGATGGTTGAACATTATTTAAGTCTTTTTATTAAGTCAATTTTTATTGAAAATATGGCACTTGCCTTTTTCTTAGGTATGTGTACATTTCTTGCGGTTTCAAAAAAAGTTGAAACTGCTGTTGGTTTAGGTATTGCGGTAGTTGTTGTTCAAGCTATTACAATGCCAATTAATAACTTAATTTATCATAACATTCTAAAAGAAGGTTCACTTGCTTGGGCAGGTTTAGAAAGCGTAGATTTAACTTTCTTAGGGTTGTTAACATATATTGGTGTTATTGCATCAATGGTTCAAATTTTGGAAATGACTCTTGATAGATATGTTCCAAAATTATATAACTCGCTTGGTATTTTCTTACCTTTAATTACAGTGAACTGTGCAATTCTTGGTGGTTCTTTATTGATGGTAGAAAGAAATTATACTTTCTCGGAAAGTGTTGTATTTGGTTTTGGTTCGGGAATAGGTTTTGCTTTGGCAATTATTGCACTTGCAGGAATTAGAGAAAAAATGAAGTATAGTAATGTTCCTAAAGGCTTAAGAGGTTTAGGAATAACATTTATAACAGTTGGTTTAATGGCGATAGCATTTATGCTGTTTTCTGGAATTCAATTATAGAGGTTATATTTAGTGGAAGGAATTAGTTTAATAATTTTAGGCGTAGTAATGTTTACGCTTATCGTGTTAGCTTTGGTAGCAGTTATTCTGTTTGCTAAATCTAAATTGGTACCAAGTGGAAATGTTACTATTTCAATTAATGATAATGCGGAGCATTCTTTAGAAGTACCAATAGGTGGTAAGCTTCTTAATGCATTGGCAGATAATAAAGTATATCTGCCATCAGCCTGTGGCGGCGGCGGTACTTGTGGTGAATGTAAATGTATTGTTACCGAAGGTGGTGGCGATGTTTTGCCTACAGAAACTTCTAAACTTAATAGAAAGCAAATTAGGGAAAATTACAGATTATCTTGTCAAGTTGCTGTTAAAGATAATCTTAAAATTGAAGTTCCCGCTGAAGTGTTTGAAATTAAGAAATGGAAATGCAAAGTAAGATCAAATAATAATGTAGCAACATTTATAAAAGAACTGGTACTTGAATTACCTGAGGGTGAAAATGTAGATTTTAGAGCCGGTGGATATATTCAAATAGAAGCAGACCCGCATACTGTAAATTATTCTGATTTTGATATTCAAGATGAATATAGAGAAGATTGGGATAAATTTGATATGTGGAAATTTGTATCAAAAGTTGATGAACCGGTTTTACGTGCATATTCCATGGCAAGTTATCCCGAAGAGAAGGGGATAATTATGTTGAATGTTCGTATTGCTTCACCTCCTCCAAGAATGCCAGATGTTCCTCCGGGACAAATGTCTTCGTATATTTTTAATCTAAAAGCAGGTGATGAAGTAACTATTTCAGGACCTTATGGTGAGTTCTTTGCTAAAGAAACAGATGCAGAAATGGTATTTATTGGTGGTGGTGCCGGAATGGCTCCTATGCGTTCTCATATATTTGATCAATTGAAAAGATTAGATTCAAAAAGAAAAATTTCATTTTGGTACGGTGCCAGAAGTAAAAGAGAATCTTTTTATGATGATGAGTTTGATGAATTAGCGAGAACTCATGAAAACTTTACTTGGCATTTAGCCTTATCTGAACCATTACCTGAGGATAATTGGACAGGTTATAAAGGGTTTATTCACCAAGTGCTGCATGATAATTATCTTAAAGATCATCCGGCTCCAGAAGATTGTGAATATTACATGTGTGGTCCTCCAATGATGAATAATGCTGTTATTCAAATGTTGGAAAATCTTGGAGTTGAAAGAGAAAATATTATGCTAGATGATTTTGGCGGTTAATAAAATTATTTTATATTTTTATTAAATGCTATTGAGATAGGTAAAGGTTTAATATTTATCTTAACCAAGAATAAACCAATATGCAGAATGGTATAAGTAAAGATGAAAGAAATTGGGCTTTAATAGTTCATATTTGTGCATTAGCCGGTTTCGCGATTCCGTTCGGAAATATTATTGTTCCATTACTAATTTGGATGCTGAAAAAAGATAAACTGCCATTTGTTAATGAACAAGGCAAGGATGTATTAAATTTTCAAATTAATATAACTTTTTATTTGTTTTTCTCTTTTGTGTTTGAATTATTTTTGGTTTCTATAGGAATTATAATATTTACATTGATAATGATAGTTATTGCTGTAGTAAATATTTATAAGGAAAAATCATATAGATATCCGTTAACTATAAGAATAATTAAATAGATTTTTATACTGGATTTTAAAGGAGTTTATTATGTTAAATGCTGGTGATATATTAAAATATAAAGATAAAAGATTAGTTTCTGTTGGTATTGAGTCAACAGTTGCAGAAGCTCTTAATATTATGTTAGAAAATAAAATTGGTGCTATTCTGGTAAAGGATGGTGAAGAGATTAAAGGAATTTGGACAGAGAGAGATTTAATGAAAAATGTTGTTACAGATGGTTTTCATTCTAAAACAACAAAAATAAAAGATGTAATGACTACAAACCTTATTAGTGCCCCAGATACAGATGATTTATATCATTTAATGGATAAATGTTTAGGTGAAAGGTTACGTCATTTACTTATTAAAAAAGATGGAAAATATGTTGGAATTCTTTCTGCCGGAGATATAACAAGAGCCCACTTAATGAAAAAATCTTCTGAGTTAGAAGAATTAAATAAAATGGCAAATTGGGATTATTATGAAGATTGGAAGTTCAATAAAAAATAGTTTATCTTTTATTTTATTTTTTACAATAAGTTTTTTATTTATTTCTTGTAATACCTCAGAAAAATCTGAGGTATTTTCATTTAATGGAATAACTATGGGGACAACTTATTCTATTAAATTTGTTGTTAAGAATACGGATAATAAATTTGATGAAATTAAGGGAAAAGTTGATAGTTTACTAATAGAAATTAATAAACAAATGTCAACATACATAAACGAATCAGAGCTTTCTAGATTTAATAATTTTAATGATACAAATTGGTTTAGTGTTTCTGAAGATCTAGCTAAAGTTCTAAATGATGCAATATACATCTCTAAAGAAACTGATTATTTTTATGATATAACTATTGGTCCGGTTGTAAATTTATGGGGTTTTGGTCCTGAAAATAATTCTGTAAGAATTCCAAGTGATGAAGAAATTGCTAAAGCTAAAATTAAAACGGGTGTTAATAAATTAACTGTTGATTTAGAAAATTCTGCAATCAAAAAGAACAGAGCTGATTTATATTGCGATCTTTCCAGTATAGCAAAAGGATTTGGTGTTGATAAAGTTGGATTACTCTTGGAAGAATTTGAAATAGATAATTATATGGTGGAAATTGGTGGAGAAGTTAGAACGAAAGGAAAAAATGATAAAAATGAAGATTGGAAAATAGGAATTTCAACTCCATTAAGTAACGGACTACAAAAAATATTAAAAGCAAGTGGAGCTAGTTTAGCTACTTCTGGTGATTATTTAAACTTTTTTGAACGCGAAGGCAAAAGGTTCTCGCATCTTATAGATCCTAGAACAGGAAAACCAATTACACATAATCTTGCTTCTGTTACTGTAATTGATTCAAATTGTAAAATTGCAGATGCTTATGCAACAGCTATTAGTATTATGGGACAAAATAAAGGTTACGAATTTGCCTTGAATAAGAATTTACCAATCTTTATGATTATAAGAGAAAATGATAAATTTATTGAGAAAATGACACCTCATTTTAAAAAGTATATTTACGAAAAGGAATAATTATGTTACAAATGTTAGCAATTATCGGATTTATGATACTAGCTGTGGCAATTTTTGCTGGAAGTTTACACTTTAGTCAATATAAAAAAAGAAATAATGCCGGTTGTTGCGGTGGTGGAAGTTGCTCAAATGGAGGAGGTTCTTGTTATTCTTCTAAAGAAGATTTTGTTGATAATTTTGATAAGATGAAAAAAGTTGAAGTAGAATAGTTTAAAAAATCCGATCTTACAATTTGGTTAAACTTTTCATTTTTTGATATCTCTAATATTAGGCTAACTTTAATATCAAAATTCTTAAAAAATTATAATAGAATATAATTAGTGTAGTTATCTTTATTATCTGATTTTTTTTAATAGATTCACTTTTCTGGTATTACTTCTTTATCATAAGTTTTTTTTGTCTGAGTAAAGTACTCTGACTAATTTACTGACGCCGCATTAACCGCGCGAGCCGAATGCAAGTCCGGTTGAACGCTTGGTTAAATGCTTATTAGGTTGTGCCACTATTTAACATCCAAAATCCTATAGGCCAAAATACAAGCAGCGAGTATGTAATAATGTTGGCATTGCGCACTGCTATTTTTATTCTTTGGGCTGAATATTCTTTTAGCATTTTTTTTGACATTAAATATTCAGACCACCAAGATACAAAAAAGAATGGAACCAAAAGGATTAACCCAGCTATAGGAATCATCCAATGCAAATCGGATTCATATGGGATTAACCAAGCAGCTTGCAAGGTAACCGACAACACCTTGTCCAGTATAGTATCTAGTCCGAAACCACTACCGCCGCCAGTAAGCATTTGAATAAGAACCAAGAGCAGCCAAGTTAATGGAATGCCGACTATTGTTGAAACAAGATTAGAAAGAATGGTAGTTTTGAATGCAGTAGAAATAGTTAGTTCTAGTTTTTTATTCAGGTACATTGCCTCAATGACAATAATTGGAACGATCGATAATCCAAGCGCAGGCATAGCAAAAAAAATCATGGGGACACCAGCATTTGCCGATGCCACGCTAGGAATACACAGTAAAATGCACAATGTTAATAATAACTTTTCTTTGAATTTATGCACAGAGCTTCCTTTCCGCATTTAACATAAGATTATGTGTTAATGAAAATAGCAAGAGTTGATCTTCATGACTACCTAATCTATGTTGCTTATTAAATATTATTCATATACTATCTTTTTACGCCGCAAATATAGTGGGCTATGCGAAAGTTTTTATACTTTTTGGTATAAATAGATTCCACAATAAAAAGATAAAATATTCATTATTCTTATATTATAGCTATTTTTTATAAATTATCAAACGGATTTTAAATTTTTTTAAGGCAATTCCTACAGTACCTTTCTAATCAAGAAATTAGTAAAAGGGAATAATTGTTATTTTAGCAAGAACATCTTTCGTCTTATTACTTTCTTGGTTTAGCTTATTCTATAAAAGTACATAACACTTGGCAAGTAATTAGCATAGAAAGTTACTTTGTGTGCACCTTGGTTTTCTTTTTTGTTTACAAGGGCCGTTGTTTTTCTCCAATAGAATTGTAGACTTCTAAAACTACTTTACCACTTTCCGGTAATTTGTATTTTATAATATTTAGTATGTTTTATAAGAAAATATTTTTTAGGTTGTAATAATTTATTTTCACTTATTATGCTTAATTTTAATTTATTATTCTTCTACAAATTGTTATAAGGATTTTGCACAGGGAACAGTATTTTATGATATAGAAATCTTTGAAAAATTGATTTTTGAAGAAAAATATTATCAGTTGTCATTTGGAATTTAGTTCAAAATTTCAAATTATAGATTCTGAAACAAGACTAGAATGACAAAGTTTAACTTTTTCAGAGGTTTCATATAATTATTTATCTTCTTTTGAATAAAAGCCCTAAAAGATAATAAAATGCTTGAAATGAACATATAATGAGGAAAAAGATGAAATCATTCAAAGAAAAATTAGTATTAATAACCGGTAGCGGAAGTGGTATTGGTAAAATTATGGTTCGCCTTTTTTTAGAACGAGGTGCCAAAGTTGTAATTTGGGATATTGACCAAACTAAAATTGATACCGTTATTTCTGAGTTTTTGGCTAAAGGCAATATTAGCGGATACAAAGTAGATGTATCGGATATTGAGCAAATTAAAGATACCGCAGCCAAAGTAAAAGCAAATTTAGGCACGGTTGATGTTTTGATAAATAATGCAGGTATTATTGTCGGTAAATACTTTAATGAGCACTCGCATATTGAGATTACTAAAACTATGCAGATTAACACTAATGCTCCCATGTACATTGCAAAAGAATTTATTGGGGATATGTTAAAACAAAACAGTGGACATATTTGCAATATTGCTTCATCTGCCGGAATTATATCCAATCCTAAAATGTCAGTTTATGTAGCAAGTAAATGGGCTATAGTCGGATGGTCTGAAAGCTTACGGTTGGAGATGGAACAATTGAACAAAAATATTTGTGTTACCACAATTTTACCATATTATATTAATACCGGAATGTTTGACGGAGTAAAATCTAAAATACCAATACTTGAACCTGAAAAAGCTGCTCTTACAATTGTAAAAGCTATTGAAGAAAAGAAGAATATGTTAACTATTCCGGGTTGGATTTATAGATTTACACGATTTGGACAAGCTATTATGCCTTTTGCTATGTTTGATTGGTTTGCCGGAAAAATTTTAGGTATTTATAAAACAATGGAAAATTTTACCGGACGCAAAGAATAGCTTGCTAATTCTCAGTGAATAGTAAATTAAAGTTCAAACTTTTAGGATGAGACAATGAAAGATAATACTAAAAATACTCTTGAAAATACTTCAGAAGGAAAAATAATTGAGTTAATAAAAGCTCAAAAAGAATTCTTTTTATCTAACAAAACTAAAGATGTGTCGTTTAGGTTTAATCAACTTAAAAAACTAAAAAAAATAATTTTAGAAAATGAAGAGAAGATAGCAAAAGCATTATGGAATGATTTACATAAATCTCCCGAAGAAGCATATTTAACAGAGACAAGTATTGTATTAGGTGAAATAGATAACCACATAAAACATATGAAAAAGTGGGCTAAACCTAAAAGAGTATTAACACCTCTTACTTTGTTACCTTCATCAAGTAAAATAATATACGAACCTTTAGGCGTAGCACTTATTGTTTCTCCTTGGAACTATCCATTTCAACTTCTTTTTAATCCATTAGTCGGAGCAATTTCTTCTGGGTGTTGTGCATTGTTAAAACCTTCGCCTTATACACCGAATATTGCAAAATTAATGGAAGAGTTAATAGAGCAAAATTTTGAAGAAAACTATATAGCTGTAGTACAAGGTGGAAGAGAAGTAAATAAAGCTCTTTTTTCTAAAAAATTTGATTTTATTTTTTATACAGGAAGTCCCTATGTAGGAAAAACTGTAATGAAGGCTGCCTCCGATAATTTAATTCCCTTAGTTTTAGAGCTTGGAGGTAAAAGTCCAGCTATTGTAGATTTTGATGCAAATCTTGATGCGGCTGCAAGAAGAATTACTTGGGGAAAACTAATTAATGCCGGACAAACTTGTATCGCTCCCGATTATCTTTTTGCTCATAGTTCCATAAAAAACGAACTTCTACAAAAAATAAAACAAAATATTGAAGAAATGTATGGAAAGGATATTAAAGAAAGTCGATTTTATCCTCGCATTGTAAACAAAAAAGCAATGGAAAGATTAACTTCCTTACTAAATCATGGTAAACTTTATACCGGTGGTCAAGTAGATATGGAAGAAAGATTTATTGCTCCCACAATTGTTGATGAAGTAAAATTTGATTATCCCATAATGCAAGAAGAAATATTTGGACCTATTTTGCCGGTAATAACTTTTGATAAAATAGATGAAGCTATTTCATACATTAACAAAAATGAAAAACCATTGGCATTCTATTATTTTGGAGAAAATCGAAGAGCCAAAGAAGTTCTTGGCAAAACAACTTCTGGTGGGGCGTGTATTAACGATACGTTAATGCACATTGCAAATCATAAATTACCATTTGGAGGAGTGGGCAACAGTGGTATGGGTAAGTATCATGGAAGAGAAAGTTTCCTTGCCTTTTCTAACCAAAGGGCTGTAGTAAATACTCCGGCATGGATAGATTTACCGCTAAAATATGCACCTTTTAAGTATTTTAAGTTTATTAAGAGCATTCTATAAAAAAAGAGTAGTTTTATGCAATATCTTTAATTCTTTGTAATATACTGATTTGTGAGTTATAAGATATTAGGGGAAAGGAAATAATAGATTTAGAAAACACCATTTTTATGAGTACTTTTATAATCTAATTTTAGGGACTGGTTATGAAATTTTGGAATAGAGATATTGAAATAAGATTTTTTGAAGAAGCAATGAATAATTTTGCTTCACCTGAACAATTATTCTATAACTTGACAGATGGTTACTTTGCCTACATTCCCAAAGGGAAAAATACCGAAGGACAAACTTTGCAGAGTCGAAATTCATTAATTGGTCAGTTTACAGAAAAATGGAGCAAAGATTTTTTTAGTCCGATTGCTGATAGTTTAGGATTATATGCCGTGAATAGTGTTGTTTGTCCAGAACTTGGACTAACAACTCAAAGTGATGCCGATTTAGCATTTTGTACAACCAATGAGACTAAACAAAAGAGTGAAAACATAAAACTGCTTTTTGAAATAAAAATGAGTATTGTAAACAATTATCAGCTTAAAAATAATCAAGTAAATTTTGTTGGAGATTACAAAACTCATAAAGGAAATCCATCTATTCTACGTTCTGACTCGATGCTTAAAGCAATTGGTAAATCTATTAACATTCGAGTTTCAGGTACAGAATCAACAAAAATTCCAATTATCATTTTAGGAAACACTCCTATTACAAAAAACTATTTGAAGAAAGTTGATTTTCTTAAAAAAGCAGGAATTATACAAAGTTTTATTTCATTATATCCTACTCCAACCAAAGAATTTATTGAACAATCAGAAAGTAAAGGATTCCGGACTTTTTTTAATTACGAAGATTTGAAAATATATATAACAGAAGTTGTTGATTCCAATATGAATTTCTTTTCTTCTATGTTACCTAAAAAAAAATTAGGTGAAATTATTACTATTTCGGCAAAGGAAAAAGATGATACTTTAAAGGCAGAAAAATTTTTAAGTTTAATTACTGAATAAAGTTAAGAAAATGAAAACTACATACAAAAAAAGACAAGGCACAGAATCAAGTTCGTTTGGAACAAAAGGGAGGGTTAATCACGATTCTTCAAAATTTTACGATTCTAAATTATATAAAGAATTAAATAAAGAACAAGAGATAAACAAGGAAACAAATGTTTTCCCAGATGAATTTATTAATAAAACAATTTTAGGGTCAGCAGAAGATATGTCAATGATTCCCGATAATTCCTTGCATTTAATGATTACCTCTCCACCATACAATGTATCAAAGGAATATGATGAAGACTTATCTTTAGTAGAATATTTAGAAATGCTAAAAAAAGTCTTTGAAGAAACTTATCGAGTATTGGTAAATGGTGGTCGTGCTTGCATAAATGTCGCAAATCTTGGTAGAAAACCCTATATTCCACTTTCTGATTATATTTCAAAAATGATGATAGAAATTGGTTTTAATATGCGTGGAGAAATAATTTGGAATAAAGCGGCAAGTGCAAGTCCTTCTACAGCTTGGGGGAGTTGGATGTCTGCCTCAAATCCAACATTAAGAGACATACATGAATATATTCTGGTTTTTTCTAAAGGTGATTACAAAAGAGAGTTAAAAAAAGAAGAGAAAGAAACAAAACAAAATTCCATATTAAAGGAGAATTTTATGGAATGGACTAAATCTATTTGGACGTTCAATGCTGAATCTGCAAAACGAGTTGGTCATCCTGCACCATTTCCAATTGATTTACCATACAGATTAATTCAATTGTTTTCTTTCAAAACAGACATAATATTAGATCCATTTATGGGAAGTGGAACTACCGGAGTAGCTGCATTAAAAAGTGATAGAATGTTTGTTGGCTTTGAAATAAAACAAGAATATATCGATTTGACGAACAAAAGAACAGCACCATTCGAGAATATGATGAGATTTGATTGAAAAAAACAACTTTGTTATAGTTAAATTATAATGATCAGTACTCTAAGATTTGTTTTACAACTTTTAAAGTTTTTTAAGTAGCAATTACAACATTAATACCGGCACTTTCAAGTTTTTGTACTTCTTCTTGTTCAATTTGGTCATCTGTAATAAATACATCAACCTTGGATAATTCACATATTTTTCCAAAGCCTCTTTTATTAACTTTAGAAGAATCACCAAGTACATAAATTTTATCGGCACGATTAATCATTTGCTTATTTAAAGATGCTTCGGCAACATTCGAAGTACTAATTCCAAAATCAACATCAATTCCATCAATTCCTAAGAATAGTTTATTACACGAAAAGCTATCTAATATAGATTCTGAAAGTGCACCTACAACAGAAGATGAGTTTTTTCGAACTTCACCACCGATTTGAATAGTATTTACACTTGGAATATTGCAAAGCTCAACCGAAACTCCCAAGGAAGAGGTAAGAACCGTAAGTTTCTGAAAATTATTCATAATTCGTGCTAAATAGTGAATTGTAGTTCCTGAAGCCAGAATTATAAAATCATTCTCTTTTATAAATTCCAGAGCTTTATGAGCAATTTTTTGTTTTTGTTCAACATTAATATTTTCTTTGCGTAGAACATTTTCTTCAAAAGCATATCGCGATTTTTTACTTGCTCCACCATGAGTTCTATAAAGATAACCCTGATTTTCTAAAAGTGTCAAGTCCTTTCGAATTGTTACCATTGAGACATTAAGGGTTTCACTTAACCTTTGTACAGTTACGTATTTTTCCTTTTCTAAAACGGATAAAATTTGATCAAGTCTTTCATTTAGAGGAAGCATTATAAACCTTTTCTTTTTTATATATGTTTAATAATATAGTGAAAATAAAAAATATAACAAAATATTTGCATCTTTTGTATGCTTTCCTTATTATTGGAAACGAAATTAAACAAAAGAGATAAGAAATAAAATGAAAAGAATAAAGGAATTAAAAAAAATAAACGAAAGCAATAATTGGGATATTATTGTAATTGGTGGAGGAGCAAGTGGTTTAGGTGCTGCCCTTGATGCAACTACCCGTGGCTTTAAAACTTTACTTTTAGAATCGCATGATTTTGCAAAAGCAACTTCAAGCAGAAGTACAAAACTTGTACATGGCGGAGTAAGATATTTGGCACAAGGTTATATT
>PDWI01000543.1_pt1 | contig 61191 bp, 43 predicted proteins | sample 1430891 | NCBI WGS metagenome assembly PDWI01 (sample SAMN01162508, study PRJNA174530) | Oral metagenome, whole genome shotgun sequencing project. | biome: Marine environment; feature: Marine mammal; material: Swab sample of the gingival sulcus; isolation source: swab sample of gingival sulcus... | reverse complement strand
TAGATAGAAGGAGGATTAAATGGCAAGAGTTAAAGGTGGTATGAGTACCCACAAAAGACATAAAAGAGTTTTAAAATTAGCTAAAGGTTATAGAGGAGCGAAATCCAAACAATTTAAAACTGCTAAACAAGCTGTTATGAAATCTGGCGTATATGCATACGTTGGTAGAAAACAGAAGAAGCGTGATTTTAGAAGATTATGGATCGCTAGAATAAATGCAGCAGCTAGACAAAATGGAATCAGCTATTCACAATTAATGCACGGACTTAAATTAGCTGAGATGGACATTAACAGAAAAATGCTTGCTGAACTTGCAGTAAGTGATGCAGCAGCATTCACAGCTCTAGTAGAAGTAGCTAAATCTCAATTAAATAAATAATAACAAAAAACGACCGAATAAGATATCTTACTCGGTCAATTTTTTGGAAAAATACACACATTACATGTATGTCTAAAGGTTTGCTCCTTTAAAAAAAATTTATGCCTTTATAGTTGCTTTAAGTCTATAATGTTATTATACCCTAATATTATTCCATCTTATTTACATTATTATTAACTAAGTTTTAAATAAAAAATTTATTTATTAAGTATAAAATATTGTATGTTTTTTGAATTTGTGGTAACTATATACTTTAATATTTACTAAAAAAGAAAACTGTAATGATTCGCACGGTAATATCTATAAGTCGATTGACTTCTACCTGCTAAATCTGCATTACAGTTTTCGTTATATTTTGTATTTATTTTTACTATAAATTTTTTTATTTTAATTCGATAGACGCAATTTAGGAAGCTCGTTACTTTCTTCCTACTAAAGTTTCACCAGCTACACACTGTACGCCTGAAATATATTCAAAATCCTTTGCTGCTTCACCATCCAACATTATCATAATAACATCTGTCTCGTATCCTTTTTCCTTAACTAAATCTAAATCAAATTCTATTAAAGCATCACCTTTTTTCACATCAGTATTAGCTTTAACACAAGCCTTGAAACCTTCACCTTTCATATTTACAGTATCTAAACCTATATGAATTAACATCTCAGCTCCATTTTCTAATTTAAGTCCTAGTGCATGTAAACTAGGCTCCATTACTAGGGTAACCGTACAATCTGCAGGAGCTACAACCAATCCTTTTGATGGCTTAATCGCCACTCCATCACCTAATAATTTTTGTGAAAAAGTTGGGTCGCTAACTTCTTCCATAGGAATAACTCTACCATCACAAACCGCATATATTTCCGTTTTATTTTTTCCAAAACCAAATAATTTCTTAAACATAACGTCTCCTTATAATTTTAATTATAATATATTTTTATTTTACTTAATTACTAGATAATTTTATCACAAATATAGCTAGTAGTGTAGTATTTTTAATAATAATACACTAAATTTATTATTGCCTATCTATCATAAACAAGCAGCGGCACTAATTCGTTTTTTATCCACTTTGTCTTTTGATAAAGACTTCTACCAACTCCAACTAAGTCACATACATTTCTATCTAGTGTGTCCTCTATATCACTGCCTTTTTTTACTCCTCCTGTAAGTATAACGGGTATTTTAACCTTATCGAAAATAGGCTTAGATATAATATCAAAGTACCCTGCTCTACTATCCTTTATACTATAAAAGCAAATACCACCTGAAATATCTAGGACTTCCACTCCAGCTTTTTCAAATTCTAAGGCTGCTGTTATAGCGTCTTGCGTACTTAAACCTCCATCAACAAAGTCTCCTGCTCCCATACGTACAAAAACTGAAAAACTATCGCCCAATTCTTTTTTTATACCACTAATTATTCCTAAATGAAGGCGTATTCTTCCGTGTATGTCTCCACCATATTCATCTGTACGTTTGTTTGTAATAGGTGACAAAAATTGATTGAGTAGATAACCGTGTGCAGAGTGTAATTCCACCCCATCAAACCCAGCCTTATACGCCCTTGCAGCAGCGTCTATAAATAATTGTCTAATCCTCTTTACCTCTTCCAAAGTCATAGCTACAGGCTTTTCTGTACTCTTGCAAAAAGGATTCATAATACCAGAAGGAGAAATCGGTGGCATACCCATTAATTTACTTCTGGCAGAACAACCCGCATGAGAAATCTGTAGTATTGATACAGCTTCATTTTCTTTTATTATCTTTGCTATCTTCGCCATGCCCTCTATATCAGAATCATCCGATATTGATGTTTGCCCCTTAGCTGCTATTCCACGCTTTTCAACATAACTATGCTCAACTATTACAACAGAAAACGCCTTAAACTGGGTCTTTTCTCTATAATAATCAAGCACACCCTCTGTTACATGACCGTATTCATCAGCCCTTGAAGTAGCCATTGGTGGTATTACTACCCTATTTTTTAGAGTAAAATTTTTACATTGTATATTATCTGTAATTTTCATCTATATATCCTTCCTATAATAACAACCTTATTATAGCAGAAAAAAAGAGGGCGAACCCTCCTTTTTCAAAAAATATTAATATATTATTTTTTCTTTTTTCTTAAAAGTAAACCAGCAGATAATGGCATCATTCCAAGCATAAAATACGTAGTTATCGGTATACCACCTGTTTTTGGAAGTGCTAAAACTCCTTGTGCAAACATATCGTCTGTTATATTATATAACATAAACTCTTCTGTACCATCTTCGTAAGTTACTTTTACACGAACAGTAGTAGCACCTGAAAAATCGTCATTTGGAGTAAATTTCAAATTACCATTTTCATCAATTTCAGCTTCGCCACCCTCTGGCGGATTAACAATTTCGATTTTTACTGTATTTGCTTTTGTGCTTAATTCAACCTCTCCTTTAGTGCTTGCTGGAGCACCTGTATATTGACTGCTGTCCTCAACATTAGTGCTTTGTCCACTATCAGAAATAGTCGTACTCTCTGTTTGCTCCTCGCCAACTGAAGTACTTGTACTCTCTCTTTGAACAACAGTTATATCACCTGAATTCATATAAACACCAAGATTCAAATTTTCTTTAATATAATCATTTGTCAAATTAGCCATAACAAATTCATCTGTGTATCCTGTATCTTCAAAGTCAGAGTCTTTTTCATCATCTCCACCTTTCTTGTATGGACCAATAGCATAAGGTCTAGGCACATCTACCATAAGCTTATATTTAATAGTATCATCATCAGGCAAGCCTTTAAAATGATAGAACCCATCTACAGTTTGTATAGAAGATATTGCTCTGCCAAATATGTCTTTAGCCTCTACTAATTTGCCCCCTTCTATTTTATATAAGCTTACTGTAAAGTCTTTAGTTGTAAATATCTCCTCATCATCGTCAAAAATACCATTCTTACTCCTATCATTAAATACTTTTCCTTTTAATTGTAATCCAGAAAAATATCCAACATCATTATGTTTACTCTCTTTGTCATTACTTGAAATATCTACTGAACTCACAACCTTATCATTTACTTCTTCTGCATCAGAATCAACATCATCACTATTATTATTGTTTGCATCTTTTGGACTTAAAATATGTTCACTTACCTTTTCAAACTCAACATTGTAAGTACCATTTTCCTGCAAATTTCCAAAGGCATAAAGACCATGTTCATCAGTTGTATCTGTCCATGTTGATGTACCTCTAGTCAAAGTAACTTTTAAATTACTTATTCCTAATTCTCCATCATCTCTAATTCCGTTATTATTAAGGTCTTCAAAAATCATACCGCTTATTATGCCATGATTTACAAAAGCAAAGTCGACCTTGCTAAAGTCTTCACCCTTTCCAAGTTCAAATGTAGCCTCATTAACATTCTTTTTATATGACCAAACAAATCTTCTGTGTGAATTGCTAGTATCATCGTAGGATAGTGCATAGTTATGGTCATCCAATACTTCGTCCTTAGTATCAACAGCTAAACTTTCTAAGCTTAGTATATTATCTAAGGTATTTGGCATCTTAAGTACCACCTTATAAGTTCCCGCTTTCAATCCTTCGAAATGATATTCTTTTCCAGCTTGACTCTCTACTGAAATAGGATTATTGCTAGCATCCAAAATAGGATTGTCATTTTCATCAAGAAGCTCGAGAGTTGCTCCTCCGATTAACTCCTCATTATTTCCATATATACCATTGGAATCAATATCTCTATATACCTTACTACCTATTCTAGCTAACCTAAATCCGGCATTTACGTTATTAAGCTTTGTTCCATATTCAACAGTTATTGGATCAGTAAAATAATATCCATCAGATAGTTCGTCATTTATATCACTATCTGAATTATCATTACCAGTATCCTTCTTAACAACACCATAGCTATCGTCATCTAAAACTATACCTACTTTATACCTTCCCGCAGGCAAGTCCTTGAACTCATAAGTTCCTTCTGTAATATCAATCTCTGAACCATATGGAATCCAGTTACCACTAGCATCTTCAAGATAAATACGAGCCTTAGCATTTTGAACATCCGCAGTATGTTCATCTGGATTATTGTCATACTGGTCATTATAATTCAAATCTTCAAAAATACTACCTGAAATTTTTCCTGGCACATATAATCCTACATCATATTTAGTATTTCTATAATTATCAGCATTAATAGTAACGTTTGATATCTTACCATATCTGTATTTACCATTTAGGTTTATATTCTTACCATTCGCATCATTAAAGTCCTCAAAAACTTGGTCAACTGCTGATAAATTATCTAATCTCTGACCATTATCTCCATTATCAGAATCAGTAAATGGTTTTGCAGTTGAAAGTTCATAATGTTCTGTATCGTTTTCTGGAACAAAGAACCAGAGGTCATAAGTTCCTTCTTTTAAACCATAAATACCGTAAGCTCCATTGTTGTCGCTTGTACTTACGCTTAACGGACTCACATCAACAAACTTAGCCAAATTAGGTGTAGCAACTGAATCATGTTCAGCAGCAAGAACTTTCACCCCACTTATTTTTGCATCATTTCCATTAAAAACACCATCTTTATCTTTATCCCCAAAAACAAGATTTCCAATATATCCTTTTGTATAAGCAGCATCAACAGACTTATTATCTATACCTGATAAAATTGCAAATACATCAGTAGTATTTTCTCTATAACCTGCTGTATCATCATCAATTATACTTGTATCTGGATATTCATCTGTTGAATTATAATTATTATTTGTTCCAAAAGGTATATTAGAATCGTTTTCAGCATTACCGATTCCTGCCTTTGTAGGAAAATAAGTGTCGTAGTCAAGGTTGATAAACTTAAGTTTATAATTAGCAGGAGCTACTCCCTCAAAACTATACTCTCCTTTATTATCGGTTTTCTTAGTTCCAACAAGCGCATTGGTATCAGCATTAATCAACTGTACTAAAACGTTCTCTATTCCTGTATTACCATCATTTTGAATACCGTCTCCATTTATGTCTTCCCATACTTTATTACCAATTTTGGCATTTCTGTATAGTCCAAAATCAAGCCCCATATTTTGATTACTAAAGTCAATCTCTCCCGATGAAAAAAGTCTGTATTCTTTACCATCACCAATTATATTTCCATCTATTTTAAATTGACCATCACGAGAGAAAGTAATATCTGTCGGTTCGCTTGAAATATCTGAATCAATCAGGTCATCTGAACCAACATTCGCATCTGTACGAATATAAGCATTAAAGTTATCCTCATCTGATTTTGGTATACCAAACTTAACTGTATACTTTCCTGCTGGGATTTCAGTAAACTTATAGTATCCCGCAGTCCCGTCGGCATTATTCGCTGTTCTAGTGACCTTCTTCAAATCACTTCCTTGATACAGAAGAACTAAAACTCCGTTTATTCCCAATTCATTAGAATCCTTAAGCCCATTTTTATTCATATCTTGCCAAACCATATCACCAATTTGAATACTTGTGGCTGATTTTGGCACAACGGTATGTTTTACTGTTGAAGGCTCTGTTGGCGACAAACGACCTTTTAATATTTCCCCACCAATCTTTGACTTAATGTAAGTAGCTGAATAAGCGAATGAATTGTAAGTTACTTCACCTATTGGAGTTCCTACTGGAGCGTTCATCTTCCAAGTTGTTACCAACTGCTCGTCCTTCTCCAAAGTGTCATCATACTTAATCATCATCCACTTAACCTTTGTTAAGTCGGCAGGTAGCTTGGCATTCCAATCAATGTTTCCATCGAAATCGCCACCATTAATTTTATGCGCTAAATCACTACCGTTATTATCTAATTCAAAGTCACTATTATATAGCGGCCATTTACTAGGCTCATCAAAAGTACTATAAAATACGTGTGAACTAGCAGTTACATCATGCTCACTATTATCAGCCTTAATAAGCTTGATATCGACTATCTGATTTATAAGCACAGGTTGCCACTGCGAACCTCTTGGATTGCCAGATTTTATCATTTTATCATTTTCTCTAGGAAGATTATCCATAAGAACAAAATCAGATATTGGCCCATTACAATATTTATTAGAAATAACTAATTTATAGTCTGCTGTACCACCCTCTACAACTTTAGAGGTATCATTCCCAGTTCTCCAATAAGGGGTTACATCAAGGTCACCGTGAACGTACTTAGAACCTGTTATAATACCATCAAACTGAACGAAAGTCTTACCTTCAGCAACTAAATAATTACTAGTTAAGCCGGTTCCTGCAAGGTCAGCAGCTGTCGCTTTATTTTCATTTTTAACGATATCATAGTCACCTTCTTGCTCGCTTGGTTGTAAAAATACCTTATCTGTTAAATAACCGTACTTAGCATCTAGGTCAATCTTTAATCCTAAAGTGACCTTTACGCTTTCTCCAGCCTCTATTTTTATATCCTCATCTGGAAACTGAACTTTAACTTTATAAGCATTGTCATGAGGTGTAATTGTATAAGTTACAGCTACATCTTCCTTAGCACCACCATTTCTTGTTATTTCTGCGTCAGCTGTTATTTCATAGTTTCCTGAACTATCATGTTTTATGTCTCTTTCAGAAATAGGAATCTTTGTTCCCTCTTCATCAATAGCACTTATATAATCGTAAAATGCTATATTTCTAAGGCTTGCTGGCGCATCAGCAAAGCTATCATTTGAATATGTGAATGTTGTGTGACTTACACCATTTGGTATAACAAATGGGTCTGCTTCCTTCTCAAGTTCTAACCAAGGTTCACCTTTTTCTATCTTAAAGCTTGCTACTGAAGGCCCAGCATCATATATTGGGGCTGCATTAGGGTCATCAGAATTATATGCCATAATCCTAGCCTTATTTTTATATAAAGTTCCATCCTCTACATTAAGACCTATTTCGCCTTCTACCCTCAAAGCTGTACTAAGCCCAATAGGATTAAGTACTGGATTATCATTGTTATCTAGAGAAAAAAACTTAACTAAAATTTCTTTTATATCTTTTTCAGAACTTATGTCAACCTCTACTTCATTATCCGCTAACAAACCATCTGCATCGCTTACATCTACTGTTGCAAAGTTCTCCACAATTGTGTCGTCTTCTTTTTTCAGGCTAACCATAGCCTTTAATTTCATATCATCTGGTATTCCCATCATACTGGAAGCTTTTACTATAACAACTGATTCTGGTATAAACGGATAATCATTTCCTACTTTTTCTGGTAATATATCTCTTACCACAAAAGAGTTTAATCCCATATTACTACCGTCATCAGCATAAATTCTAAATAGTGTTTTATCTCCGAATTTACGTCTATCGTAATTCTGAGTCAATCCATTTCCTGAACTACCATTTCTATTTTCTTTTATTATTTTACTTGCACCATAAGATGGAGCTGCGAATTCTATCTCAACAGAATCAGACTTTCCATTTCCAAAGGCTACTTTTTCACCGTTTTTATTCATATATTTTAAAGTAGCTGTGGCTGTGTTTTCCTGTTTAGTATTGAGACCTACTCCGTTCGCACCTCCTGATTGATAATAACCCTTTACTAATACTCTTTTTCTCTCTTTTGGCATTAGAGTCTCAAACTCTATCGGACCTAATGTTCCACCTGGACTAAGTGGTTCAGTCATTACTACCTCATCACCATTGCCAACCTTATAACTTTCCATATAATAGTTAGGTGGTAATGTGTCATTAAGTTCTACATCGTAAAGAATCATTCCTTTGTTATCATTACCTATTATGTCTACAGTATACCAAACTTGAACTTTTCCCCCTACCTCACTAGGGTTAACTGGATTATTTCCACTCGTTGCTGTTTTCTCTATTTTCCATGTAGGCTCTGAAGTCTCTGCAGCGGTGGTAACAGTTTCACTATCCGCTGTAATCGTCTTATTCTCACCTCTAATAACACCACTTATATGTGCAGTATTTTCCGCAACATATCCAACTGGTGTATCTGGTTTAAACCTTACCGAAAGGCTTACATCTAATATTGGCTGACCTGTTTGAAGGCTACCATTATTAACTTTATATGTTATTAAACCATTACTATCAACTTCCATACCACTCGGCAAATCATCTTCATTTACAATCTCCAAATGTTCTGGTAATTGATCAGTAATGGTCAAATTATCTAGCCATTTATTGCCTTCTGTGCCACTAACGGAAACTCCTCCCGAAAATGTATATGTAAATATCTCACCAATCTCAGCATTTGTCTTATCTACTCTTTTATGTAATTCAAGCAAAACTGAATTATCTTCTGCAACTGTAATAAAAGTATTTTGGCTTAATATTAAAACACTTGCAAGCACTAATGCAACAACTCTCTTTTTCATAATTTTATTTAACATCTTTTCCTCCTTGGGTATCTACGTACATAGTACTTATCGACAAGATGAGTAAATAAAATTAAAATATTTTACAAAATTCTACTTTATATTAACATTTAATCTATATCCGTCTAATAATTCATCATTTTCCATTATAAATGGTCTTGCAGTTTCAGGTGGCATCCAATTATCATATTTATTCATAAGATAATCATTTAGTTCTTGTCTATTATTTAATTTTAGCACCTGATATGGCTCTTGAAAGCTAATTTTTTCTATAAATAGCAAACTATCATCAACTACGCTTGGCAATAATACACCTGCGTGCCCTACAAAAATATTGTTATCCAAGTCACTATGAAGATAAACACTTATCAATGATGCATCTGAATCTTTAAATAAAATTCCGCTTTTCTTCATATACTCTTTTGCTTCTTCCACATGAACGGATACATCCTTGCTGAGTTTTGCTGGAATACCTGCAAAAATAGTATTAAACTTTTGAATTCTTTCCTCTGTGAATATAGAATTTCCGCTATTATCAATAGCATCATTATCCATAAATAATTCAGGACTAAGCTCTGAACTCGGATTTTCTACTGTAATCATATCTCCTAAAAGCAAAAATGATGTAAGACGACAGTCATAGCCTATAAATTCAGGATTCTTAGCTAACCACTTTTCATCTATTTTTAAAACATCATACTCTGGAATTAAGTTTTCAGATTTTACAAAACCTTCTTCTGTTAAGCCCACATCTCCTACTGTTTCGTTATATCTCACAACTTGACCTATGAAACTCTTAACTGTGTTTCCTGCTATACCTGCTGCCTTGAGTGAATCAATTAATTCTTTTTTTACTTCATCACTTTTTAAGTTAGAGTAAGTGATTTCTTTTATAAACTCAGCATTCTCCTTTGCTTCAGCCTCTGTAATACTTTCCTCAACACTTTCTTCAGTGCTTGACTCTAAATCCTCGCTCTCCTTTTGCATGCTGCTCATTAGAGCCTCGATATCAACCGTAGGTTCCTCGTATGCATCATCACTTACATTTTGTACATCCTTTTTACATGATGCAAATAAAAGCAACGCTACTATTAATGTTAAAACTATAATTCTTTTTTTCATATCTTACCTCTTTGATAAATAATTCAAATTTAAGATTGTAAATAAATCTAAATTTCAAATTATAAAACTTTGTATTTTTTAGCTAAAATACATTATATTCCCAAATTACTTTGATTGCAATGACAATTTAATTATAATTTTATTAAGAAGATGTAAATTTTCTAAAAACAAAATAAAGCTAATGATAAAATGACTCTCCCCTTTCATTTCACCATTAGCTATTTTTATAAATATCTTATAAGACAAATTCATCAACTTCTGTTTTTAATCTTTCAGATAAGTCTGATAAATCTTTACAATATTCTAAAATGTCATTTATAGATTCAGTTTGTGAATCTACGTTAGCACTTGCCTCTTGTGTTGTCGCCGCATTTTCTTCAGCAATACCAGATAAGTCCTCAATAAGCCTAATAATATTTGAATTATTATCCTCAATAGTCTTACTACTTTCACTTACTAAACCTACTATATCTTTACCATTTGTAACCGCACCTTCAATCTCGCTAAACTTATCCCTCGTTATCTTAGTTTGGTCATTTTGCTTTGAAACTATTTCACTTACAACTCTCATTCTATCTACTGCAGTTTGTGCTTTTTCTTTTAACACATCTATGATAATCCTTATCTCTTCCGTAAATTTACTTGAGTCTTCAGCCAGCTTCCTTATCTCATCAGCAACTACTGCAAATCCTCTTCCGGCTTCCCCTGCCCTAGCTGCTTCTATAGCTGCATTTAAAGCCAATAAATTCGTTTGGTCTGCTATCGCTTGTATCATTTCAGAACTCTTGGAAATTCTTTCGGCACTAACATTAGTTTCTAGTATTATCTCATTAACATATTGCTCTTCTGCCCTGCTCTTTTCTGTTAATTTTTCTAACTCTTCTAGAGCTTTCATACCTTCATCTTTTTTGCCGTCTATATTATCAATCGCACATTTAAGATTGCTTAATACTTCTACCATCTCTGATAATGAACGAGTGTTATTTTCAATATTCTGTGCTGCTTCCATTGTATCCCCGGCTTGGTTCGTTGCACCTTGAGCGATATTCGAAACAGCAGCTGCAACTCCCCTAGCACTCTCATTTGTTATGTTTGCTTTTACTGTTAGTTTACTTGTCATATCCGCTGTATCGTCTGCACAGCCCATTATATTTGATACTATACTCCTCAAATTTCTCGACATTTTATCCATTGAGCGATACAACAGACCAATCTCATCTTTCTTTTGCAAATTTTTATCATCAAACTTAACTGACAAATCAAAATTAGAAATCTGCTCTGTTATTTCAGATATTTGCTTAATTGGATTACTTATATATACTGCTATAATAAATATTATTATACCTAAAGCAATCGCCATAATTATAGCAAGTATAGCCATCTTTATTAATAATTGATCTGACTGACTTAAAACTTCTGTCTTAGGTGCATCTACTCCAAAATACCAAGTTGTATTTTCTACTGGAGCCATAGCAAACATATAAGTTGAACCTACATTTGCTTCAAAAAATTTACTTTTCTCTTCAAAGATTTTATTTGCTACAACATTAAACTTACCTGATTCTACATCGTATATATTGTCTTCTGTGGTAAATTTTGGATGCGAAATAAAGTCACCATCTTCTTGTAATATAAATGACTTACCTGTTTCATATATTTGTATACCTTCTCTAAATTCATTCATAGCATGCAAATCTACATCCACACCTAACACTGCTTTTACCTCACCATTAACAATTACTGGTGCTGCTATCGTTACTATCGTAGTACTATTTTCATCTGCACTCATATACGGCTTTGTTACAAATAAATCCTTGCTCTCCAAAGCCCCTTTATACCAAGACCTAGTTGTGCAATCAAAGTCATCTGAGACTGTTCCATATGGATAGATAAAAGTCTTATCTGGATAGCCGATAAATAGGGTTTCAAAACGCTCAATTGTCTTGCTGTACTCAACTATTCGTTTATCTATATCCTTCTTGTTATTCAAATCCGCCTTTGCTAAATTCGATGCTATTACTTCCATTCTCGTAAGGTCTTCACCTATCATTTTTCCAATAATAATAGCATTTTTTTCAGCTAGTGACTTCATTATTTCTTCACCATTTGAAATCAATATTTGATTAGAAAATCCGAATGCAAAAAAAGTCAACGCTACAAAGGTTATTATTACCGGTATAAAAATAAGTAATAACATTTTCTTCTTCAACTTCATAGTAGTTCTCCTCACTTATACTCATTTATCAATTATAAAAATATAATATTAATCTTAAATAATAAATCAGTTTATTAATGTATTGATTTTTACAATATCAATCCAGATACTATATCGGCTTAGTCAGCTTGCTCTTTACTCATTTTTAACTATTGAATTTAAAAATATTAAAAGTCCAAATAATAATATAAATTATCTTAGATATTTAGCATTTTTTGCATAAAAAAACCTTTACCATACGATAAAGGTTTAAATATTTTTATTATTTTATTTGTGAACCACACTGAGTACAGAAACCTTCACTTGATGTAAGTTCATTACCACAAGTAGGACATACCTTCTTTTCTTGCTCAACAACAACTTGACCTTCTGTCACCTGACTTTCTGGTACAACTTCTTCTTTTTTTATCTGATTATCTACTCTATTTCCACAGAAGTTACAGAAAACACTTCCGTAAGTAATCTTTTCTTTACAGTGATCACACTCCATCAAGCCTTGAATCTTAAGCCACTCATCATAATGCTCTTTCTTTTTAACATATAAAGAATCAATATTGCTTACTAATTCATCATAAGGTGCGACTCCCGCCAAACTATCTTTGTGCTCGTTATATACTAATGTTCCTAATTCTTTAAGCTTTGTAGCAATCGCTGCATCTGTCTGATCCATTTTTTGCTTAGCACCTGCTTCTGGTTTTTTTGTTACTCCAATATCGTTTAAAAATCCCATATTATCTCCTTTCAATCAAATTATTACCTACTTGTTATTATATACCCATTTTTTTTATTTTTCTACACTTTTTAATAAATTTAACATTTGCGTAAATAAGATTTAATTATTTTATTTATCAAAATCTATCCACTCTATAGTTATTTCTTCTGGCATTTTGCCAACTTGTAGGGCAATAAACTCTTCATAGCTAAGATCTGTTTCATGCAAATATGTCGCAAGTGGCACACCAAAGTATCTAAGATGCCACGGCTCGTAACGGTATCCAGTAAGTATATTTTTATCTCTTGGATACCTTACCACATAACCATACTTATATGAGTTGTCTTCAATCCACTTACCTTCTTTGGTGTTGCCATAGCTATAATCAAGACCATATCCTACCGATGGAGAACTCACGTCTACACACAAGCCTGTATGGTGTTCACTGTGCCCTGCCCTTGCACTAAATTGATTTGCCTCTTCTTCTGAGTGTCTTTTAGCGTATGCTTTAAATAAGCCTCTTTGGTAGCTTATCGATCTGTAAGCTGAAACGGTTTGTATTTCTACTGAGTCTGCTTTTGCTGCTGATATTAAGTCATCCATAGCGTTTGCAGCTGGTTCTCGTAACTGTCTTCTACTCGGACTTCCTGCGTGTTTTGATTTTGGCGTTATTAGATTTTTAGGTTTAAAGTCATTAGGAAAACGATTCGCTTTATTTGCTAGTACAAAAAGGCTATCCACATCGCTGATATAAACGGGATTATCTATATCAAAGGCAAAGCTAGTAAAATCAACATCCTTTAAAGCTTCTTCTAGTTGCTTAGACCACTTTTTACCAGTGTAATCAAGCATTAATTTTGACTGCCTACTCATAGACTCTCCATCTTCTTTGTCAGTTGTAATCTCCACGCTTGTAAGTTCAGCTATTGCAGTGTTTTCTTTCTCTCTCTCGCTTAGCTCACTTGTCGTAAGCACTTCGCTTGTAGTACTTTCTATTATTTCTTCACTTCTTGTACTTCTTTCAGTCGTATTAGTTTTTGCTACTTCATTTGCATTGCAAGCCGAAAAAATAGTGAGGGTAAATAATAGTATTAGCAAAATTACTTTCTTATTCATTTGTATTACCTTCATTTCTTTGCCATTAAAAACTCTATCAAACCAATATCATCTATTGTTGTTGCCTTTATATTGCATTCATCTCCAGCTACTGTGTGTACTTTTACCTGAGTATTTTCTTCTACAAGCATAGCATCATCGTAGTATACTTTATCTTCTTGCATCTTAACAAAAGCTTCTTTTAAACGTTTAGTATAAAAGCCTTGTGGTGTCTGAACCTCTACGTATTTTTGTCTTTCTATAGTTTCTTCCACTTGATTTTCTCTTACTTTTTTTACAGTATTTTTAAGTGATAAAGCAGGAACACATGCCTTTTTATCACTTAGACAATTTATTACTCTATCTATCAATTCTTTACTAACTAGAGGTCTTGCTCCATCATGAACAAGGACTAAGGAATCATCTTCTATACTTTGCAGTCCATTTTTTACCGAGTCGGCTCTAGTTTTTCCGCCTAGTACTACCCTTTTTACCTTAGAATAATTATTTTCATACACTAATTTCTCAATCTTGTTTTTTATTTTCTCACTTGTGATTATTATTATTTCATCTATTTTATTATGATTTTGGAAGGCTTCAATGGTATAGGCAATTATAGGTTTAGATTTTATTTCTATAAATTGTTTTTCTCTACCCATCCTAATACCACTACCTGCGGCTGTAATTAAAACATATGTTTTCATCCTTACTCCTAGCCTACCATTACTTTTCCTTCTGGCAACTTAACTTTTCCATTTCCATTTCCGCCTGAAATACTTATTGCTACTGCCATAGTTAAAGGTCCAAGTCTACCTATAAACATGGTAATCGCTATTATTATCTTTCCAAAAAGTGTTAATTTTCCTGTCTGTCCAAGTGTCAAACCTACAGTTGCAAAGGCTGAAACTGATTCAAATAACATATCAAGGAACCTACCACGCTCTGTAAATGTCATAAGTAAAGTTATCACTAAAACTACCAATGAACTAATTACTATTACCGATAAGGCTTTTTTTATAGTCGAAGACGGTATTCTTCTGCCATAAGCACTTGCATCTTCATTACCTTTAATGGTAGATATTACTGATATAAGTACCACAACAACAGTTATCGTTTTAACTCCACCTGCTGTACCTGCTGGCGAACCACCAATAAACATAAACAATATTGAAACAAACTTTGAAGCATCTGTCATTTCAGCCAAATCCATAGTATTAAATCCAGCCGTTCTAGTAGTTACTGATTGAAATAATGCTCCCCAAATTTTGCTGCCCATCCCAACACCACCTAGGGTATTTGGGTTCCAAGATTCCGTTGCCATAAAGAATATAAATCCAATAAGTATCAAGGAAGCGGTACTTATGTAAACCAACTTTGAATGTAAAGATAAGCGGTTCCAAAAAGCTTTTAGTTTCCAGTGTTTATCTCTTTTTTGTTTGGCTACTTTTACTGTGTCTACCCAAACCGAAAATCCTAAACCACCTAAAATAATTAACAACATAATAGTTATATTTATAATAGGGTCGGATAAATAGTTCATCAAACTGTTACTTCCTAATATATCAAATCCAGCGTTACAAAAAGCCGAAACTGAATGAAACACCCCGTAAAATATACCCTTCCATCCATACTCTGGAATAAATCTTAGGGAAAGCAATAAGGCCCCAACCCCTTCTATAATAAAAGTTCCGATTATTATATTCTTAGTAAGCCTAACCATACCTGATAATTCATTCTGATTAAGAGCTTCTTGAATAACTAACCTATCCTTTAATCCAATTTTCTTGCCCATAATGATAAAAATAGTGGTTGCAATGGTCATAAACCCAAGACCCCCAATCTGAATTAATATCATAATAACTATCTTACCAAAAACCGTCCAATGAGCCGCACTATTAACAACTACCAAACCCGTAACGCAAACTGCGCTCGTAGCTGTAAAAAAGGCATCAATAACAGGTGTCGCTCCAGCATGTGAAGCTATCGGTAGCGACAACAAAAATGTACCAATTATAATAAGACCTAAAAAGCCTAGCACCAAAACCTGCGTAGGCTGTAAACTTTCATCAATTAACTTTTTAATTTTACTCATAGTTTAAAGGGAAAATACCCACTCCTTTTATTAGTAAATCATCTTTAAATAAAACAATCCCAAAAGATGATTTATAAACACAATTATAGACCTAAATATAAGTAAAATCAAGTATATCGGTCAATTTAGAGCATTGTATATAAACAAAATAAAATCGATTTTTATATTAAAACTATTGTTCAAATATTGGATTATAATGTAGTAATATTAAATGTTCGACTTAGAAATAATATTACTGGTCAATATATAATTCTATTTCAAAAAATGTAAAAAAGCCTAACAACCTACTAAGTAAATTGCTAGACTTTTATATTTCAATTAGCTTATTCTAGTTCATCAAGTGATGAATTAAGAGCTTCTTCGATACTATTGTCAACATCAATATTATCGGTTTCACTTCTTACTTCACCTTCTTCACCACCATAAATATAGTTAAAATCTGTCATATGTTCAGCTCCTACAGGTACTGTCTTATCTTCAACTTCTACATTTCTGTAACGTTTCATTCCAGTTCCTGCTGGTATTAGCTTACCGATGATTACATTCTCTTTAAGACCAATTAATGGGTCAATCTTTCCATGTATCGCTGCATTTGTAAGTACCTTAGTTGTTTCTTGGAAAGATGCTGCTGAAAGGAATGAGTTAGTTGCAAGTGATGCCTTAGTTATACCAAGGAGTACTTGTGAAGCATTTGCTGGCTCTTTGCCCTCTGCTTCTATTCTTTCATTCTCTTTTAGTAGTTCAATCTTATCTACTAAGCTACCTGGCAAGAAGTTTGTATCTCCGTTGTCTTCGATACGCATTTTCTTAAGCATACGTCTACATATAACCTCAACGTGCTTATCGTTGATTTCAACCCCTTGAAGTCTATAAACTCTTTGTACCTCTTTAAGAATATAGTCTTGAACGGCATTAACACCTTTTATTTCAAGTATATCTTGAGGATATAAGCTACCTTCTGTAAGTGGGTCACCTTTTTCTACGTAGTCACCTTTTTCTACCTTAGTTCTTGAACCAAATGGTATTAGGTAAGTTTTGCTTTCTCCAGTTTCATCATTTGTTATGATAACTTCGTTCTTAGTCTTTTTCTCTGAGAACTCAACTGTTCCAGCTATCTCTGCCATTATCGCAAGTCCTTTAGGTTTCCTAGCCTCGAAAAGCTCCTCAACCCTTGGAAGACCTTGTGTTATGTCATCTGCTGTTGCGATACCACCAGTATGGAAGGTTCTCATTGTAAGCTGAGTACCTGGCTCACCGATTGATTGTGCAGCTATAATACCAACTGCCTCACCAACTTGTACTGCTTCACCCGTCGCCATATTTGCACCATAACATTTAGCACATACACCAACATCACTCTTACATGTAAGAACTGTACGTATTTTAACCTTCTTATGTCCTGCTGCTATTACTTTAGCTGCTTGTATAGGACTAATTAAGCTATCAGCTTTAACTATTACTTCACCAGTTTCTGAATCTACTATATCTTCAACTGACCAACGTCCAGTTATTCTTTCTTCTAGGCTCTCGATAACCTCTTTACCATCCATGAAATCACTGATTTCCATATAAGGAGCTTCTTTGTCTGGTTGACAATCAGTCTCTCTGATGATCAAGTCTTGAGATACGTCTACAAGTCTTCTTGTTAAGTATCCTGAGTCGGCTGTACGAAGCGCTGTATCGGCTAGACCTTTTCTGGCACCGTGTGCAGAAATAAAGTACTCAAGTACATCAAGACCTTCACGGAAGTTTGACTTGATTGGAAGTTCGATAGTATTACCTTTCGTATCCGCCATAAGTCCACGCCATCCTGAAAGCTGTTTAATCTGGTCATTAGAACCCCTCGCACCTGAGTGAGCCATCATGTAGATATTATTGTAGTTATCAAGGTTCTTAAGCAATTCTTTTGTCAAGTCTTTGTCGACTTCTCTCCATACATCTACTACTTGTGCGTGTCTTTCGTCTTCTTTCAAAAGACCACGACGCATAGATTTCTTGATTACTTTTACCTTTTCCTCTGCTTCTTCTAAGATACCAACCTTAGTTTCTGGCACTTCCATATCGGAAATGGAAACAGTAATTGCTCCCTTAGTCGAATAAGAAAAACCTAGTTTCTTAATCTTATCAAGAACTTCTGATGTCTTAGTTGCACCATGTATATTAATACATCTATCAAGTATTGTCTTTAATTGTTTTTTACCTACATGAAAGTCTACTTCATATAGGAATTCTGAGTCCTCTGCAGTTCTATCCACAAATCCTAAATCTTGAGGAACTGCCTCATTGAATATAGCTCTACCAATAGTAGTTTCTATTAATTTTTGTCTCTTTTCACCGTTAATTTCCAACTCTCTAAGAATTCTTATCTTAGCGTGAAGTGAAATAACTTTGTTTTCGTAAGCTAAAATTGCTTCGCTTACACTCTTAAATGCTTTACCTTCTCCTGGTTCACCTGCCTTTTGCATTGTTAGATAGTAAATACCAAGTACCATATCCTGAGAAGGAACTGACACTGGAGCACCATCTGAAGGCTTAAGAAGGTTATTTGGTGAAAGTAGTAAGAATCTACACTCAGCCTGTGCTTCCTCTGATAAAGGAACGTGAACCGCCATCTGGTCACCGTCGAAGTCCGCATTGTAAGCAGTACATACAAGTGGGTGAAGTTTGATAGCCTTACCTTCAACAAGAACTGGCTCAAATGCTTGAATACCAAGTCTGTGAAGTGTAGGTGCACGGTTAAGCATAACTGGATGCTCTCTGATTACTTCTTCTAATACGTCCCAAATCTGATCTTCAAGACGCTCTACCATCTTCTTAGCATTTTTAATATTATGTGCAATTTTCTTTTCTACTAATACTTTCATAACGAAAGGTTTGAAAAGTTCGATTGCCATTTCTTTTGGAAGACCACACTGGTAAATTTTAAGTTCTGGTCCTACTACGATAACACTACGTCCTGAATAGTCAACCCTCTTACCAAGTAAGTTTTGTCTAAATCTTCCTTGCTTACCTTTAAGCATATCCGAAAGTGAACGAAGTGCCCTGTTTCCAGGTCCAGTTACTGGTTTACCACGTCTACCATTGTCTATAAGAGCATCTACTGCCTCTTGTAACATCCTCTTTTCGTTTCTAACGATAATTTCAGGAGCACCGAGGTCAAGTAATCTCTGTAATCTGTTATTTCTGTTTATAACTCTTCTATAAAGGTCGTTTAAGTCACTTGTTGCAAATCTTCCACCATCAAGTTGTACCATAGGTCTTAAATCTGGTGGTATTACTGGAACTGCCTCAAGTATCATCCACTCTGGCTTGTTATCAGAGTTTTTGAAAGCCTCTACAACTTCTAATCTCTTGATTATTCTAGCTCTCTTTTGACCCTTAGAATCTTTAAGAGCATCTCTTAACTCTTTTGCTTCTTTATCTAAATCTATTTTCGAAAGAACTTCTTTAACAGCTTCAGCACCCATACCAACTCTAAAGGCATTTCCAAACTGCTCACGTTTCTCTCTATATCTAGTTTCGTTTAATATCTCTTTGTACTCTAAATCTGTATCTCCTGGGTCAAGTACCATATATGAAGCGAAATATAAGACGTTCTCTAAAATCTTAGGTGATATGTCAAGAATAAGTCCCATTCTACTTGGTATTCCTTTAAAATACCAAATATGTGATACTGGTGCTGCAAGCTCGATATGTCCCATTCTCTCACGTCTAACTTTAGCCTTTGTAACTTCTACACCACACCTATCACAGACTACACCTTTATATCTTATCTTTTTATATTTACCACAGTTACATTCCCAGTCCTTAGTAGGTCCAAAAATCTTTTCACAGAATAGTCCATCTTTTTCTGGCTTTAAAGTTCTATAGTTTATAGTTTCTGGTTTTTTAACCTCACCATTTGACCATTCTCTTATACGATCTGGAGCTGCAAGACCTATTTGAATAGAATCAAATACCAATACATCTGACTGACTATCGTCTTGTTTTGACCTTACATTAATTTCTTTGCCGTTAATATCTGACATAGTAATGAATCTCCTTTATTTGTAAATCAATAATTATTAAGCATTTGCTCAAGTAGTTCCTTAAAGGCGTCAGCAAGCTGGTGCTGACGCTATCTATTATTCGTCAAAACCTTCGTTGTTATCAGTTTCTTCAAAGCTTGGGGCTTCTGAAATTTCCTCACCAGTTTTGATTGTGAAGTGTTCTTCTAAATCTTCTTCAGAATCATCAACCTTATTGTAAGTTTCCATTTCATCAACTAAATCAATATCTGCTCCAGTTGACTGTGCCTTAGCAATGTAAGTAACCTTAGCCATATCTTCAGTACCTTCCATATCTACTTCTACTTCAGGTAAATCTTCTAAGTCCTCTTTAATTTTTACTTCTTCTTTATCGTCGAGTAAAATCTTAACATCCAAACTTAGTGATTGAAGTTCTTTAAGCAATACCTTAAATGATTCTGGAATACCTGGCTCAGGAATATTCTCGCCTTTTATGATTGCCTCATAAGTCTTAACCCTACCTATAACATCATCTGACTTCATAGTTAATATTTCTTGTAGAGTATAAGCAGCACCATAAGCCTCAAGTGCCCAAACCTCCATCTCACCAAATCTCTGACCACCAAATTGTGCTTTACCACCAAGTGGTTGTTGAGTAACAAGTGAGTAAGGACCTGTTGACCTTGCGTGGAGTTTTGCTTCTACCAAGTGGTGAAGTTTCAAGTAGTGCATGTATCCAACAGTTACTGGATTGTCAAAATACTCTCCAGTTCTACCATCTCTAAGTTCTATCTTACCATCTTCTCTAATAGGAACATCCTTCCACTCAGCTCTATGGTCTTTATTCTCTTCTAAGTAACTCATCAATCCTTCATGCAAAGTGCTTTCCCACTTATCTTTGAAAGAATCCCAATCAGTATTTACATAGTCGTTAGCAAGTTTAAGAGTATCCATGATATCTACCTCGCTAGCACCGTCAAATACTGGTGTTGCTATCTTTATGCCAAGCGCTTTTGCTGCAAGTCCAAGGTGGACTTCAAGTACCTGACCGATGTTCATACGTGATGGAACCCCTAATGGGTTAAGAACGATGTCAAGTGGTCTACCGTTTGGTAGGAAAGGCATATCCTCTTGAGGAAGTATCCTACTGATAACACCCTTGTTACCATGACGTCCTGCCATCTTATCTCCAACAGATATTCTTCTCTTCTTCGCTACGTATACACGAACAGATTTATTTACACCTGCTGGCAATTCATCTTTATTTTCTCTTGTAAATACTTTTACATCTACTACTATACCTCTAGCTCCATGAGGAACTCTAAGTGAAGTATCTCTTACCTCTCTAGCTTTTTCACCAAAGATGGCTCTTAGTAGTTTTTCTTCTGCAGTTAATTCAGTTTCTCCTTTTGGAGTTACCTTACCAACCAAAATGTCTCCAGTACGTATTTCTGCACCAATTCTTATAATACCTCTTTCATCAAGGTCTTTAAGCGCATCTTCACCAACACCTGGAACATCCTTTGTTATTTCCTCAGCTCCAAGTTTAGTATCTCTTGATTGAGCTTCGTATTCCTCTATATGAAGTGAAGTATAAGTATCAGCTTTTACTAAGTTTTCGCTAATTAAGATAGCGTCCTCAAAGTTGTAACCTTCCCATGTCATAAATCCGATAAGTGGATTCTTACCTAAGGCTATCTCGCCATTGCTAGTAGAAGGACCATCAGCTATCACTGTTCCGACCTCTACTTTTTCACCAGTATTTACAATTGGTTTTTGGTTGATAGTAGTTCCTTGGTTAGAACGTAAAAACTTAGTTAAATTATATCTATCTATTTGTTTTTTATCAGTTTCTATTTCTATATAATCAGCAGAAACGTATTTAACTGTACCTGCATTTTTTGCAACTACAACTATACCTGAGTCAACCGCTGACTTGTATTCCATACCAGTACCAACTATTGATGAATCAGTTGTTAATAGTGGAACTGCCTGACGTTGCATGTTTGAACCCATAAGCGCACGGTTGGCGTCATCGTTTTCAAGGAAAGGAATCATAGCTGTCGCTACGGAGAATACCATCTTTGGTGTTACGTCCATATAATCTATTTTTTCTGCTTCCATTTCAATGAAGTCTTCACCATGTCTACCTTTTAGATACTCGTTTACAAAGTGTCCGTTTTCATCAATCGGCTCATTCGCTTGTGCGATATTGTAATTCCACTCAACATCAGCTGGCATATATACTACTTCATCTGTTACAACAGGAACGTCACCGCTCTTGTCTACTCTTCTATAAGGAGCCTCGATAAATCCATACTCATTTATTCTTGCATAAGTGGCAAGTGAGTTGATAAGACCAATGTTTGGTCCCTCAGGAGTCTCGATTGGACACATTCTTCCATAGTGACTATCGTGAACGTCACGGACTTCAAATCCTGCTCTGTCTCTACTCAAACCACCTGGTCCAAGTGCAGATAAACGTCTCTTGTGAGTAAGCTCTGCAAGTGGGTTAGTCTGGTCCATAAATTGTGAAAGCTGTGAACTTCCGAAGAACTCTTTGATTGCAGCCGTAACAGGTCTTATATTAATAAGAGTCTGTGGACTAATCTTATCTGGCTCTTGAGTGTTCATTCTTTCTTTTACAACTCTTTCCATTCTTGCAAGACCAATTCTAAACTGGTTTTGAAGAAGTTCACCAACCGCTCTAATTCTTCTATTTTGAAGGTGGTCGATGTCATCGAAGTTTCCAATACCATACTCGATGTGTAAGTTGTAGTTAATAGAAGCCATAATATCTTCTAAAGTAATATGCTTAGGAACTAACTCATGAGTATTCTTTGCTAATAATTTGATGAAAGCTTCTAATTCTTCACCACTGAGATTCTCTATCTCTTCCATTAATAGAGCTATCTCATCATTGCTCATATCTCTATAAGTTTTGAAGAACGTCTTTAACTTCTCATCTTTGTCATCTCTTTTATAAGACTTACATAAATATCCAAGCTCATTATTAGCCTTAAATTCTCTCATTAAGAATAAAAGCATAGGATAATAAACACGCTCAAATATTCCGGCATTTTTCTTTTGTTCTTCAGTAATGTCTATATATTTTTCAATATTTACAGTATAGTTAGATAAAACAATAACTTCTCTATCATTTTTCTCTAAAACTACTCTATCAACACCTAAGTCTTGTATTTCTATAGCCTTTTCTCTAGTGATAACTTCACCTTTTTCAGCTACTATTTCACCAGTTAGTGAGTCTACAACATTTTGCGCTAACACTTCACCAACAATTCTATATTCAAAGGCTAACTTCTTGTTAAATTTATATCTTCCAACTTTTGCGAGGTCGTATCTTCTATCATCAAAAAACATATTGCTTAAAAGTTTTTCCGCACTATCAACTGTTGGCGGTTCACCTGGTCTTATCTTCTTATATAGTTCGATTAGACCTTCTTCATAACTTTTAGCCTTTTCTTTTTCTATACTTTCAAGAATCTTTGGTTCTTCACCAAAAAGGGAAATAATCCCATCTCTTGTACCAATTCCAAGCGCTCTAATAAGAGTAGTAATAGGAACTTTCTTGTTTCTATCTACCCTTACCCAGAAAATATTATTTTGGTCTGTTTCATATTCTAACCAAGCTCCTCTATTAGGAATTACTTGAGTGAAGAATAATTCTTTACCTGTTTTATGGTGATCTAATTTATAGTAAATCCCAGGAGAACGAACTAATTGAGAAACTATAACACGTTCCGCACCATTTATAACAAAGGTTCCTGTATCAGTCATTAGCGGAAGGTCGCCCATGAATATCTCATGTTCTTTTAATTCTTCCACTTTATCTCTGTCAAAAAGTCTTACTTTTACTTTTAACGGAGCAGCGAAAGTTGCATCTCTCTCTTTACATTCTTCAATAGTATACTTTAATTTATCACTTATTTTAAAATCAACAAACTCTAGTGTTAAATTATCACTATAACCCTTAATTGGAGAAATATCTCTAAATACCTCCCCCAAACCTTCATTAAGAAACCACTCGTATGATTTCTTCTGAATTTCAATCAGATTTGGCATAATCTGGGCAACTTTTTCTCCTTCTTTAGAATAAGTCATCCTTAAGCTTTTTCCCAAGTTAATTGGCTTGATCCTGTTCTTTTCCATCCTAATACATCACCTCGAAATGCTCACAATTCTATTGCATAAAACAATAGGAAATTATTGGTTACATAACAAAAAAACGGAGTATATTTGTTAAGAAGTTATTACTTATAATTGCACAAAAAAGCACACAACTCCATTTTAGTCATTCTAAAATGATAACACAAGAGATTTTAAAAGTCAAACGCTAAAACTAATTTTTATTATTTTTTAATTTATCTAAAATCTAGCTTTAAGCTGCCACTTCGATTATATATTCAAGCCTAATTTCAAAAAGGGCTACACCGCAAGTTAACGAATTAATATCGTCCCAAGTCAATAACAGCCCTTTTAAAAATCCAAACTTTATATTTATAAATAATCTCCATTCATTATGGAGTTTTTAACAACTACATAGTCAACACGTTTTAATGCAACTATATCTCTTCCACCCGCATATGATATAGAAGACTGTAAGTCCTGCTCCATCTCTACTAGAGTGTCAAATATACTACCACGATGTTTAATATAAATTTTCTTTCCTTCTACGTTTTTATGCTCACCCTTTTGATATTCCGAAGCACTTCCATAATATTCCTTATGCAAAACACCATCTATCTCGACTGTATTTCCAGGACTTTCCTCGTGACCTGCAAACAAGGAGCCAATCATAACAAAGGTAGCCCCAAATCTTATAGACTTTGCAATATCCCCGTTATGTCTTATTCCTCCATCAGCAATAATAGGCTTGTTTGCAGCTTTTTTACACCAACGAAGCGCTGAAAGTTGCCATCCACCTGTACCAAAACCAGTCTTAAGCTTTGTTATACAAACCTTACCAGGTCCAATCCCAACCTTTGTAGCATCAGCACCAGCATTCTCAAGTTCCCTTACCGCCTCAGGTGTACCAACATTACCTGCGATAACAAAAGTTTCTGGCATTACTTTTTTTATGTGTTTTATCATTCTCATAACCCTTACAGAATGTCCATGCGCTATGTCAATAGTAACATAGTCAGGAACTAAATTCTTATCAGCTAACTCTTGAACAAAGTCAAATTCTTCTTGCTTAACCCCAAGACTAATAGAAGAATAAAGTCCTAAATCCTTCATTTTCTTTACAAAGGCAAGTCTTCGCTCAGGATTAAATCTATGCATTATATAGAAATAATCTCCCTCAGCCAATTTTTGAGCTAATTCCTCATCTATTATAGTCTGCATATTAGCAGGAACAACAGGAATCTTGAAAGTTCGTTTTCCTAAAGCAACCTCTGTGTTACATTCACTCCTACTATCAACTACGCACATATTCGGAATAAGCTGAATATCCTCATAGTCGAATATCGACATATTGTTTAACATAAAAACCTCCCATATTTTTCTTAATTGGTGCATTAATATTGTATAGCAAAAATAATAGTCTGTCCATCTAATTATTTAAAAAGGTTCTAACGTCTTTATTAACGCTAGAACCTTTGATTTTTTTATTTAAACTTCTTCAGTCGAACTCTTCTTATAGAATAACAATCCTAACAATGTTATACCTGCACTTATAAGCAAGTACATTCCAATACTCGGATTTGTTATACCACCGTATAAAATTATCCCCGCTCCGACAATCGCAAACATTGGAACCACAAATCTTTTTACAAATGATAAATCTTTGAAGTTAAACATATACCATATATAAAGAAGTAAATATACTACATATATGGATACGATAGGAATTTCATCAAGTCCTATATACATTCCAAATGTTCCACTCAAGCTGAAATACCATAAAAGTAAGTATACAAGTGTTAAAACCATTGATGAAATCGCCGCGTTAGTTGGCATGTCAGTTTTAGGATTTACCTTAGACATCCACTTAGGTGCAATACCTCTACCTCTAAGCGCTAATGAGTGCGGCTCTCTTATATTTCCCATGATAAGACCATTTAAAGTTCCTAGGCAAGATATTACTACAAATACTAGAAGAACTGTTCCACCAACATTACCTATCAAATTATTTACAGCTTCATAAACCGAAGAATCTCCATTCTCCATTATAATATTAGTTGGTAAAACTGAAGTTATCCCCATAAAATATAATACATAGGCAATGAATACAGCTATCGTTCCGTATATCAAAGCCTTAGGTAAATTTACCTTCGAATTTCTAATCTCACCATTTATAGAAGTAGCAAGTATCCACCCTTCATAAGCAAAGGCTGTTGCAACAACTGCAGAGAAAATGCTTAAATTTTCACCGCCTCCTGTTACCATCTTCATACTCATATTTTCTGCTAAAACTCCACTGCTCAAACCAGCAATAACACCCACTACACCAACAAAAACTATAGGCACAAGTTTAATTAATGATGTTGAAACTTGGAATTTACCAGCTATTACTGCAGCAAAATAATTCATTCCATAAAATACTACTACATATACCAAAGCTATTATCCACACTAGAGGATCAAGCGGAGTTGTTTCCTTATTAAAAAGTATAGATGTGTAAAGAGCTGAAACCCAAGCTAATATAGATGTAAGCGGAGAAATATAAACAACCCATTTAAACCAACCAACCAAATACGCTGGTAGATCACCAAACGCTACTTCAAAATAGTCGACTACACCATTTGACTTTTGAATTCTTTGAGCGAACTCTCCAAAAACTAAAGCTCCAAAAATCATCGCCATAGCACCAAGAGTCCATGCTATAAGAGCCTTTGTTATACTTCCACCTGTTAGTTTTAATACATCATCAGCTTTAAAGAAAATTCCAGAACCGACAACAGTACCAAATACCACAGCCATTGCAGTCATAAGACCATACTTTTCATTTAACTTCGCCATATCATTCTCCCTTCAATTTAAAATGTTCTATTACCTCATTATATACATCTTCAAATTTACTGTTCTTATTTATCTCGATGCACTTATATCCATATTTAAGAGCTTCTTCCTTATAATAATTGGCAATCATCTCATCCCTTTTAAGCCAATTTTCGAAAGCTAATTCCTTATCCTCAGTCAAATTTAAGTATCTTGTAATGTATTCACGAGTTTCAAAAACACTTCTTTCAAAACTCTTACTAGAAACTAACACAACATAATTTTCTGAATCAACTTCTTTCCTATTAATAAATTCAGGAATAATAGGACAACCTTCAACCAAAATATCTTTATTTTTATAAAACCTCTTTAAGTCACCCTTGATTACTTTCCCTGCAAAGTAATATAAAGCAATCTCATTATTAAATTGAACATCCAAATCCAAAAACCACTGTTCTAAAACCGAAATTCGTTTCATCTTCTTTAAAACCTTATTTCTTTTTTTAGCACCAATCTCAAGATATCTCTCAATATGGTTGTCCGCATTATAAACCTTAAAAGAATATTCTTCACTCATTTTTTGAGCTATTGCAGTCTTAAACGAACAAGGTGAACCACCTATATAATAAATCTTATTTTCCATATTCTTCCCTTCTTTATTTTTACAATTATACTAAAAAAGACTGTTCAAGTCAAAACAAATATTAACAAATCATTAAAATGTATTAAAATTTCGTAAAAAAAGTGCACTCGGAATTATAAGCCGAGCACACCCTATCATTTATTATTTTCATTTTTCATTTATCTACAATCATTATCTGCATCAGAATATTATAGTAAAATTAATACTCTTTAGACTTACTATAGACTTTTATTGATTTTTCTCTCTCGAATTTTTTCTTCTTTAAATACATATATGAATCATAAGTAGTATCAACTATAATCCACCTCTTCTCATCTGCAAGATAAATCTCATTCCAAGCATGATAAACCTTAGTCCATGTAGTATAACCCTTAATTAATTTTGTTGGTATATTTTGACTCCTGAGCATAGCCGCCAATAGGGATGAATAATCGTAGCAGATTCCATACTTGGTGTCTAAAGTCTTAACATTGTTAGGTAAGTAATCATATCTTAAATGCTTTACTTTTTCATAATCATACTTAATATTCCTTACAATATAATTATAAAGTATGTCAACTTTCTCTTGCTCACTTATACCTACTCCCTGCTCTTTTATTTTATTCGCATCAGCACTCTTAATCAATAAGTCTACATGATTTAAAACCGCATCATCAGGCTTAAAATCAATCTCCTGAATAGGATTCAAAAAAACAGCATTCTCATTTTTAATTTTTACATCTACTGACTTCCCTTTAATTTTCCTGTATTTTGTACCTGATGTGTTTTCGAAAATATTTATATTATAGCTTCCGTCACCCATCTGCAAAGGAAAATTTACATACTCATCTTTGTTTTTGAGATTATAGTAATATTTAGACTTACCCTTTGCTACCATTAACTTAATTTTTTTGTCAGTACCAGTATTAAAATAAACCCTTATGTAACCTTCTTCTGCTTTACTAATATCAATATCCATACTAGCCGCATTTACATGCACGCCAAATAATGTAAAACAAAGTACAGAAAATAAAAATACAACTCTCTTCATAATAACCTCCTTGTTATATCTTCTAAAAGAAATTTGTTGTATTCACCAAATAAAAACCTTTCTTTCGGTAACCGGCTATCACCTGCATTAAGCAGAAGACCCTTGGCTTTGCGTCCCAAACTTTCGTTTGGTTTGCTATTATCGGTGAAAAGTGTAATAAACTATTATTAACTTATCCATATAACTATCAAATTTATAACTTGATACTTGTTTTGGGTATTTACCCTTAATTTCAAAGTCTTTAATAGCCTTATATAATTGTTATTAGACTTCTTCCAAATAGTATATCGTACAAAAAATATATTTACTTAACCCTTAAAACGAAAAAAAATATTTTTTTATTTTACTCTGGGACGAAAAGTAGTAAAATACTATTAAAGGAAACAAAGACAAAATAATTACTCAAAAACAGATAAAGAGGTAAACACAATGGTCGACTTAATTATGACTGCAGATTGCGGAACACAAAGCTTAAGAGTTATGATTTTTGATAAAGAAGGTCACATTTTAGCAATCGAAAAAGAAGATTACGAACCTTATTATTCAAATGATATAGGTGTCTGTGAAAAACATCCTGATGACTATATAGAATCATTCTTTAATTGCGCAAAAAAACTTCAAAAAACCGAACTTTTATCCAGAGTTAGCGGACTCATAGTTACTACCATTAGAGATACTGGTGTCTACCTTGATGAAAATGGTAAAGTTATAAGAAATTCAATACATTTTCTTGACCAAAGACAAGCAAGTGCTACAGGCAAACTACCTCTTATTTATTCTTTACCATCTAAAATAATCGGAATGTATGAACCTATTATGGACTCAAAAAAACAAGGTAATACAAATTGGATAATAGAAAACGAACCAGAAACATGGGAGAAAACCAAGCATTATCTTCTCTTATCTGGCTACTTTAATTATCGCCTTAGCGGAAAATATGTTGATAGCATTTCTAATCAAATAGGTCATATCCCTATAAACTTCAAACGTGGTGACTGGGATAGAAAAGGTGGCCTTTACGACTTTTTATTCCCAATGAGCCGTGATATACTTCCAAAATTAGTTCCAACAGGAAGCATAATAGGAAAAATATTACCAGAAATAGCTCAAAATCTAGGACTTAATGAAGATGTTGTCTTAATTTCAAGTTCTTCAGACAAAGGTTGCGAAACTTTAGGAAGTGCCTGCGTTAATGAAAAATCAGTATCTATAAGTTTTGGTACAGCAGCTACAATACAAACTACTAGCAAAAAATATATCGAGCCAATAAAATACTTGCCTGCATACCCAGCTGCAATAAACGGAATGTATAATCCCGAAATCCAAATATATCGTGGTTACTGGATGATACGTTGGTTTAAAAGAGAATTTTCAGCTAATGAAGTTAAACTTGCAAAAAAATTGGGTGTTTCACCTGAAGAAATATTAAATGATAAAATAAAGAATATACCTCCTGGTTCAGATGGATTACTTTTACAGCCTTACTGGACTCCAGACCTAAAGAATTCATACGCTAGAGGTTCTATAATAGGATTTACAGACACTCACAATAAATACCATATTTACAGAGCAATTATTGAAGGTATAAACTTCGCCCTTTACGATGGGCTTAGAAAAATCGAGAAAAAAACAGGCGTTAAGGTTGAAACCGCTTTTGTATCTGGTGGAGGTTCAAAAAGCGATATAATATGCCAACTTACAGCCGATATGTTCGGAATAACCGTACTTAGAGGCGAGACTAACGAGAACAGTAGTTTAGGTGCAGCCATAATAGCATACATTGCACTTAATGAATACAAAGATTATAATGACGCAATATCCAAGATGGTTAGAGTGGGTAAAACATTCACTCCAAACAAAAAACTGAACAAAATATACCACGACATTTACAAACATAGATATAAAAAAATATATCCAAGACTAAAAAGCATATACAAAAATATGAAACTACATTAATGAAATTTGATTTTTCATTCTCGTTTTGGTATTTTATCTTTATAAATACTTTAAAATAATCACTTTCTAAAAAAGATAAAAATGCCGAAATATAATTTGAAGTAGGAAATAAATAAACATTTAGTAAAAAGAATTAAATTAATCAATGAATATTTAATAGGGGAAATATTATGATATATTCAGAAAAAAGATTTAATATAATCATAGCAATCGTGATTATTTATCTTTCATTTATACTTATAAGTAGTACAAGTGTTTTGAATAGCAACGAAAAACGTCACCAGTTCAAGGTGGATAATATTAATATCGGAACTTTGGATACGAGCAATATGAAAAACACAAAAATAGAAATACCTCACAAAGTACATGGTTCAGAAGAATTCACTCTTAATCTCGATATCTCAAAGTATGCGAACAAAGAAAACTACGCAATATCTACGTATAGTAATTTCGCTAATTTGGAAGTTTTTGCTGATGACAAACTCATATATAAAAAATATACTGACCCTTCACACATAGTTGGAAGTGGTGGATATTATGCTGTATATTTTGAAATACCTCCTAACTTAAAAAGTAATATTTTACGTTTTAATTATAAACCCTTACTAGAAAAACCTAACTATACTGTAATCGAACATATACTAATTGGTAAACAAGGTGACCTACTATTATCAATGGCACTCTCTGACTCTGTCCTAGTTATAACAGGTATATTCCTTTTACTCAACTTTTCAGCAGTATTTATTTTCACACTCAGCAAAAAGGATTATTTTGAAAGAGAAAATTACGGTCTACTACATCTATCTGTAATAGGTCTAAATTCCGCTTTTTACTTCTGCAGCCAATCATGGACACTAAAATATATATTCCCAAACTTAAATTGCTTTATTCACATTGTTTCATTTACTTCTCTAGCTATGTTGCCTATCCCTATTTTGCTATTTTTTAAATATCAGTTAGACCCTAAATATAAAAAATTATATGACTACCTAAGTATTATATTAATAGCGAACGTTATATTGCAAAATATATTGACAATTAGCAAGGTAACAGAATATATATCAATGCTAAAGTATTCGCACGGTTTATTGTTTATTTCAGTAGTCCTAATACTTTATACTTTCCTAAGAACTGACAGCAAAAAATTCCCATCCAAAGAGAAGTTTTTAATACCTATTATTTCAACAATTATCGTGGTTTTAATTCCTTTAACAAGTTATATAATATATACAACAATAAGCTTTAACAAATTATCCTTAGTCGCTACATTTTCTTTTTTGATATTAGAAATTAGCGAATTTAAGTACACATACTATAACTATCAAAAAGAAATAAAAGATAAAGAAACATTTAAGCGTTTGGCAACAGTCGACTCTCTGACAGGATTATCTAACAGGACTAATTATAACTACTTTACCAAAGAATTATCTGCAACTGAAAAGTCTGTAAAAGCTTGGATTATAATAATGGATTTGGATAATCTAAAGGCTATAAACGATAAATACGGACATATAAAAGGTGATTCATATATTATAAGTTTTGCAAATCTTCTTAAAAAAGAAGCAAATAAGAACCCAAATATAAACGCTTTCAGAATGGGTGGTGATGAGTTCTTTGTCTTTGTAAAAAATGAAAAAAACTTCAATCCTAATAAATGGATAAACACATTAAAGAATAAATTTTCTGAGATAAATTTAATTTCAGGTGATTTCGAACCTTCGTTTTCTGCTGGTTACTATTACTTTGATAGCAAGGTTGATAACATAAAAGAAATAGGCAGATACTATAACATAGCCGATAAAAAAATGTATGATGATAAGAATAGAAAAAAAGAATAATAAAATAATCTTATTACACGCTTACAAAAACACTTTAAAATACAAAATATCGACAAAGCAAAAAGAAGCTAAATTTCAAACTTAGCTTCTTTTAAACTTTCTATAAACAGCAAATTTATATTACTACAAAATAAACCATTTATATATCCATATATTTTTATTAAAATTGAATTCTATTCTTCTTCAAATTCATCTTTGCCTACGCCGCAAAGTGGACATTCCCAATCCTCAGGTACATCTTCCCATGCTGTTCCTGGCTCTACACCATTATCTGGATCCCCATCCTCTGGAACATAAACGTATCCGCATACTATACATACATAGCTTTTCATAATTTGTTACCTCCATAATAACTATTAAATTGTATCAAGCTTATTCTACATCGTATCAAGCATAAAGTCAAATACGAATATACAAAATTTTTACCCAAACTCACCATCAATATTTAAGTCGAGAGAAGTTTAGGCAAAAAACAACATCATCCTTTTACTGAACCAGTCATACCAGCAGCATAATACTTCTGCAAGTACATAAATAAGCTGGCTATAGGTATAGAAACTATTACTGCCCCAGCAGCAAAAGGAGTATACCAATTAAGTATATTTTCTTTCGTAAGCATAGTATATAGTCCAACCGCAACAGTGTAATATTCTTGGTTGGTTCCTACTATTACTTTTGCAAATATAAAATCAAGCCATGGTCCCATAAACGCCACAAGTAAAGTATACACAACTATCGGTCTAGATAAAGGCATTATTATCTTGGTAAATATTTGCCAACGAGTAGCTCCATCTATCATTGCAGCTTCATCTATAGCCCTTGGTATAGTGTCAAAGAATCCCTTTGATATATAGAACCCAAGACCAGCACCACCAGAATAAACCATTATAAGAGCAAGATACACTCTAGGTCCTTCAGTAAGTCCAATCGCTTTAAGTATATAGTAAACAGCTATCATCGCCAAAAATCCTGGGAACATCCCTAAAACTAAAGCAACATTGAGCATTGATTTTCTAAGTTTAAATCGTAATCTTGACATTGTATAAGCTACTGCCAATATAAAAAATGTAGTAAGCAAACACGAAAAAATCGATATTAAAAATGTATTTCCAAACCAACGAGGGAAGTTAAAAATGCCAGTTTCAGTAAACAACTTTGTATAGTTTGCAAAGGTAAAACTCTCTGGCCAAAACGAATCTATAAATTGACCTTTTTGTTCCCTAAATGATAATAATATAATCCAAAACACTGGAAATAACCACACTATTGATAACAACGTCAAAAATACGTGTACTATGATATTCGTTAATCTTTTTTTACTTTTTGCACTTCTTTCTTTCATCATGAGAATCCCTCCTCATCTTTATAAGAACCAGTCAACCTATAAGTTATAAGTGAAGTAGTTCCTAAAATAATAAATACTAAAATACCAATTACAGAACCTATACTGTAATCTTTATTATCAATGGTAAGTTTATAAAGCCAAGTTACCAAAAGGTCGGTTTTTCCTGCCGTACCCCGATAATAAGCATCTGTTGCTGGCATACCTGCCGTTAATAGATAAATAACGTTAAAGTTATTTATATTTCCTATAAAGGTCTGTATCAAATATGGTGTTGTTACAAACAGCATATACGGTAAAGTTATCTTAAAGAAAATAGTAAACTGATTTGCACCATCTATCTTAGCAGCTTCATATAACTCCGCTGGTATATTTTGCAAGATACCAGTAGTCTGCATCATAGTAAAAGGAATACCTATCCAACAGTTTATGATAATTACTGTTATTCTAGCAGTAGTAGCATCCGTTAAAAATGGAATTGGATCCATCCCAAACCACTGAGTAAGCATTATGTTTATGATACCTCCATTTTGTATCATAGTATTAACTACAAGCAAAGATACAAATTGTGGAATAGCAATCGTAAGAACAAATATAAACCTCCACATCTTCTTAAATTTAGTATCTTCTCTATTAATTATAAGAGCTAATATCATTCCTAAGATATAGTTAAGTCCTGTCGCAAATATCGCCCACGTAATAGTCCAGCCAAGAACAGGCCAAAATGTAGCACTAAGGTCTCCACTAGCATTAAGCACCCTTTGAAAGTTTACAAAACCTACCCACTCAAATAAATTCCCTGGAGGGAGATGGTCCCTATCATAGTTTGTAAAAGCCATAAGTATCATGAATACTAAAGGAAGTACTGTAAACATCAAAATACCGCTAATCGGTAAAAACAATAATGTTTGATGTAAATTTTTATTAAATAATTCTTTGATAGTATTCTTAAAAGTTCTAGCTTTTTTACCCCTAGCTAGGGCTAATTGCCCTAAATATGCAGAACGAACCGAAGCTCTTAGTAATATAATAAATAAAATTATAACAAAGAAAGCAAATACACCATAAAGTAGCATTAACTGAGAGTTATCACCCGCTACATACTCGTATAATTGTGTATCTTCGTTAAAAACTTTTTGCTGAGAAACAGTTCCAAGCGTCATAAATCCTTTAATGGCATCTATTCCAACTGCCCACATATAGTATATAAAAGCTATTTCAAATGATAAAAACAAAAAACCTTGAATGAATTGCTTTCTAGCAAAGTTACCCAAACCCATTATTATGAGAGATAACTTGGTGAAAATATCACCCTTCTTTAAGGCTTCTAAAACTGGGACGACATTAAATTTTTCTTTAACCTTACCCTTTTTAGCCTTCATTCGGCACCTCTTTCTAAAAAGACTGGGACAAAAAATGCCCCAGCCAAATTAATTAGTTAATCGTTAAGTATTTTTATATAATTTTTCCAGTATTTTTTATAGACCTGCGCCACCATTTACGTTAGCAACAAACTTCTCTAATTTCTCTTTAGCGTTATCTTTGTTAACTTCGCCAGAAACGATACCTTTACCGAAAGCTTCAGCTGGTGCCCACCAGTTACCCATTTCTTTTACAAGTGGTTGAGCAACAGAAGTTCTGTTTACAGTATCAGTGATTGCTTTAAGCATAACGTCATCAATATCACCTGAATCAAGTGGAGCTATTCCACGAACTTCATAACGTACTTGTTGCACTTGAGGTGTTCCTAGGAAAATAGCTAATTGAACAGCTGCTTTCATATGCTTGCTAGTTGGGTTTACACCAAGAGCTTTTGAACCAGCAAATGATTTCATTTGACCTTGTACGTCACCAGCTTTGAAGCTTGGAAGTGCCGCACAAGCAAAGTTCTCGCCAAGAGCTTTTTCAATTTCCGCTCTTTCCCACGGTCCTGTAAAGTATGCTCCAAGTTTACCTTCAGTAAATTTAGCAATAGCTTTACCAGCTTCTGTAGCAGTTTGAACATCAAAATGTGCATTAGCTTTCATATCAATTAAATAATTTGTAGCTGCAAGTCCAGCTTCAGTATCAAATTTACATCCAGCAGCACCATCAGTTCCGTTAGGACCAAACATCTCTCCACCAACTCCATAGAAAAATGCTGGTAAATACCAACTATTATCAAGTGGGAAAATAACGTTTGTAGTATCTTCACCAAGGTCTTTAGCTAGCATTGCATCTAAATCTTTAACTTCGTCAGCAGTAAATTTACTCTTATCATAGAACATAAACCATCCATTATAAGCAAATGGTACACCATATACACCACCGTCATAAGTTACGCTATCAATCATTGATTGAGAATTTTGAGCTTTGATTTCCTCAAGGAATTTTCCGCCAAATTGTGCAATTGCACCAGCTTCAACGAATACAGGAATTTGGTCGTTTGCATACATATATACGTCTGCAGCTTTCTCAAGGTCTTTAGTTACTTCGTCTTTAGCTACGTCCTCACCACATACACCATACTTAAAAGTAATGTTGTACTCAGGGTGTTGCTTATTAAACTCTTCACAGAAATAAGCTAACATACCATTGTCATACCCTTCTCTAGGAGCTTGCTCCTCTTGAGGACCCCAGACAGTTAAAGTAATATCTTCAGCTTTTACTTCTTCTTCCTTAGCTTCTGTCTTTGTTTCAGTTTTCTTTTCTTCTTTAGCTTCAGTTTTTTTATCTTCTTTCTTTGGCTCTTCTGTCTTAGTACAAGATGCCATCGCTAAAACTAAAGTTAATGTTAGTAACATTGCAATAAATTTTTTCATTATAAACTCCTTATAAAATTAATATATTATATCTTCCTCTTTCAAATCATATGGTATAATTTTAATCAAAGTCAAAAAAAAATACCTCCCACTTGTTAATTTACTGCTATAAATTGCAATGGGCAAGTACATTTCCCCCTTAATAAAAACTAATAATATACTCAACTACTTAAAAAAGATATTTTACTTTGCCCTCTTATACTACACCTATACCATAGATATGTCAATATATTTATGTTTTATATCAGAATTTTAATGTAAAATTACAAAAAATAATGATAAAATATTAGTTATTACGTTTTTTTAGTGAAATATACCAAATGACTTTTTTCAATAAAATTTTGTCTTTATTCACAAAAAAATAAGCTTTTTACAAGACAACTTATAAAACACTTATTTTCTTTCGTTGATTTAAGCTATGAAAAAATATAAATATTAATTCAATTCACTTTTTTTATATGATAGACAATATTACTCTTCACCTGCAACAGCTTCTTCTTCATTTGAAACAACTTCATATCTCTCAAGTATAGTTCTCTGAATGCGTTCACGTGTTTCTGAATTGATTGGATGAGCTATATCTCTAAACTCTCCATCAGCTGACTTTCTGCTTGGCATAGCAATAAATAATCCTTTATCACCTTGAATAACTTTAATATCATGAATAACAAATTCATTATCTAAAGTTATTGAAACGATTGCCTTCATCTTACCTTCACGAGTTATTCTTCTAACTCTAACATCTGTAATCTCCATATTGTGCCCCTTTCATGTAAATATAGGTTTTATTATTTGTATCTATTAAGACGATTTTCCTTCTCTATATAATTCTTAATTAAATTATTCAAGAACAAAATCATATCTCTAGTCAAATTTATAAACTTAAGTCCAGCAACAAAATCACAATCATATTTCGACCAAACAACTTCTAGCATAAACTGTTGCACTTTAGAACTATCATCTAGGTTGAAAATAAGTATATCTCCAATATTTAGTTCTCTATCTGTTCTTATCTTTAATCCACTGTAAGATAAGTTGAGAACTTTTATCTTAAAAGGAGTCTTATCCGACCTCTTATCACTTCTCATTATTATATGTTTATAACATAATATGTTTTTTTCAATATAAAATCTCTTTTGCTTTCTATAATCCTCGAGCCTTGTATCAGAATTCATAATCTCTTAAGTCCATTGTAAATTATGTAATTCCCCCTCCATTTCTAATCCTTTAAAGTCATTTTGCCTTAAAGCTTCATAGAGAATTATACTAACACTATTACTTAAATTCAAAGAACGTGACCCACTCTCCATTGGTATCCTTATCGCTGAATCCTTATAATTTACCAGTACCTCTTCGGGAATACCTCCACTTTCCTTTCCAAACATTATATAGCTATCATGCGAATACTCTACTTCATCGTATCTTTTCTTCGCTTTTGTCGTAGCCATATATACTATCGGATGGTTATTCTGATTTAAGAAGTCCTCAAAGTCATCGTATATATGCAAGTCCAGTCTATCCCAATAATCCAAACCAGCTTTTTTTATCAACTTACTATCAATTTTAAAACCAAGCGGTCTTATGAGATGTAAGGAAGAATTAGTAGCTACACAAGTTCTTCCAATATTCCCAGTATTAAATGGGATTTCTGCTTCCATTAAAACTATATTCATATTACTATACCATTCTTTTCTTAAATACAATTATATCACATCAAAAAGAGTATTTCACTATTGATTTATAAAAATTTATATATATGTTTATTTTTACAATAAAAAACAATTTTTACGACAAACTATAAACAAAAAATAGTATTAAAGCAATAACGACAACAATACTCATAACCTTATAAACACTCACAGGAGATTGTCCAGAGATTTTCTTTGTCTGCCCATTAATAACTACATTATATATTTTATTTTTATACTCATAAGCAGATATATAAACTGGCAACATTATGTATTTAAAACTATTGTCAGTATACTCAATACTCTGTCTAAAACCCCTTCTTTTGTCGGCATGATAATACATTGAACTAATCTCACGACTAAGATCATAATAAATATCATCCTTTGTTTTCTCCCAAGCAGCATTTGGTTCCACCGTATACTTTCTAGCTTGACAAGAAACTAAGAAACTAGGGTCATAATCAATTACCTCCCCACCAGTAGTCCTAAAGGGCTTTATCTTTTTCAAATAAGTATTTAAACTACCCTCAGTACCAACTTGTAAAAAATCATCGTAACGTTTACTATAATTTCCACTCTTAGATTTCCAAGTAACTTTATAAACTTTACCCTCACTATCCCTATGGTTTGTACCTAATTCAATATAATAATCAGATTTTGCATAGGTATCAAAAGTCCAATATGGAAAATAAACTGTTTGCAAGTCTTTTTTCCTAAATGTTTTTTTCAAATCATTGGGCGCCAACCATCTCCTCTTCACCCAAGCTTCAAGAACTTTTTTCGCCTCTATCTCATCAAAGACATATGGAACTAACCCTTGCGGCTTAATACCAGAACCTTCATCGTTATTAACTATATGCTGAGAACCACAAAATGCACAAAACGCAGTTTTTTCCGCTGTGCTACTAACCGTCTTACCACCACAGTTTTTACACTCTATAACCTTGGTATCAACACCCCAGTCCACATCATCAAACAAGTCATTAATAGCTTCCAAATCCAATTCTCTAACTTTTTCAGCCTTGAATTTAAGCTCATACTCCCTGCTACAAAAAACGCAAATAAGTTTCTTTTTATACGGGTTATATTTAAGGGTTCCCCCACAACTATCACAAACTCTTATCTTATCTTCTTTTGAAATATTCTCCTCACCATCAAATATAGTTTCAGCATTACTATCAGCCATTTTTTATTCCCTTTATCAAAGCAAATTAACTATTGCTTACTTCCACAACTTGGGCAGAACTTAACCCCTGATGATATTTTATTACCACAATCAGTACAGAAAATTTCTGTAACTTGTTTTGTGCCACACTCAGGACAAAAAGTAACATTTTTAGGAATATCATGTCCACATGAAATACATTTTTTTGAATCTGATTTTGGAGCCGACATATTATTTCCACAATTAGGACAGAATTTGGTCCCAGCAGCAACTTGCGAACTACACTTAGGACAAGCACTTGCAGTCTCTGTAGCTGATATATTTTGATTAACATTACTTCCAGACATAACGTTTCCCATAATACCTGCCATAGTGGAACCCATGGCAACTCCAGCTCCCATTTGCATTCCAATACCTGACATATTTCCGCCACCTTCATTCTCAGCAGCCGCAACAGCCGCCTTTGCCATAGAATCCGTCATAGTCTTACGCGCATACATATCCATTCCGCCAAAAGCTCCAATTTCCGATCTTGAATCCATAGCTTTTTCAACAACTTCTGGAATCCTTATCTCTCTTAAATTAAATGAAATCAACCTCAAACCATACTTCGAAAAATTATCTCTTACATCGTTGAAAACATCTTCTGAAAATTCTTTTATATTTGCATAGGCATCAAAAAGTGTGATTTTAGATTCAGCAAAGAAATCAGTAAAGCTCATTGTAAACTCAGAGTTTAACTGTTTTCTACATTCTAAAGTTGTGAACTCTCTATCTGTCCCTACTAACTTAACAAGGAATGTAGCGGCATCTTCAATCTTATAATTGTAATAGCCATTCGCACCGACTCTTAACATTCCAAATTCAGGATCCTTAATAGCTATTTTACTAGGTGTTCCCCAAGGCTGTTCAATTTTCTCATCCACTGAAAAGAAATAAATATCAACCTTAAAAGGACTTTCAAAACCATATTTCCATGATTTTAACTTTGTGAGAATTGGCATATTGCTTGTTGAAAGTGTATATAGACCCTCATTAAAAACGTCTGCAATCTTACCTTCATTAACAAATACAGCAATCTGACCAGGTCTAACTGTAAGTTTAGCACCCATCATTATCTGCTTACCATTGTCCTCAAATTTATGAGCTAATATTCTCTTATCATCAGTCGTAAACTCTATAACATCAATTAATTGTCCCCTAATAAAACTTCTAATACCCACTTTTTCCTCCTAAGAACATACACTTTATTTTTAATATCATTTATATTATACTCTCAAAAAAGCCCATCTTCAAGTATTCTCCCTACTTTAGCCAAAAATAAGTTTTAAAAAAATTTGCAAAAATATGTTATACTAATTAAATAGTAATTGTATAACTAGATTCGAAAGGATTAAATATGGAAAAAACGAAAAAAAGAAACAAATTTTCTTTGATAGGCAGAACCCTTTGGGTATATGTAAAATATCAAATAGTCAGTAAGCTACTAGTTAGTATTTTAATATTACCGATATTTAGTCTATTAATGAATGCATTCATAACGCTAAGCGGAAGAACAAATATTTCAAGTGGTAATTACAAAGATTTTTTCTTTAGCCTTTATGGCATACCTGTAATAATTTTAGCCGTACTACTTCTAATATTCATTATGGGCATGGATATAAACACTTTTATTATTATTAGTTCACTAATAGAAGAGGGTAAAGTAAATTTCAAAGTAAAGGCAATAATCAAAGAAGCCTTTAAATCCTTAAAACACTTTTTCTCACCTTTAGGCGTCCTAATTGTTTTATACTCAGCAATTATCCTCCCAATAATCGGTTCTAAAATAAAAATGGGTCCAATGTCTAACTTTAAAATACCAAATTTTATAAGTTCAGTTATTTATAATAACCCTCTTTATACTGCAATATATGGAATCACTATCACAATTCTTGTAATAGTAACATTCATATACATATTTAGCTTACATTTCATTTTAATAGAAGACAAAAAGCTAATAGACGGATTTAAAGCTTCAAGAAAGCTAATGCAAAAATATTGGAAAAAATTTATCAAAGACTACCTTATTAAGTTATTAAAATTATTACTTTTAGTAACAATCATAGGAGGAATCTTAATTCTAATAGTACTTTTAATAGATTTAGGCTTAAGCAGATTTTATGCAAACGAAAATATCTCATTCATACTAATGTATATGTCCATACTAGAAATATTTGCATTTGTAGCTTTTATTTCAGCTCCTATAATAATAGGATTTATAACAGAATTATTCTATAAATACCAAAAAGAAGAAGGATTTAATCCTAGCATTAAATTAGTTAAGAGTGCCACATTTTTAAGCGATGAACAAATCTATAATAAAATAAAGAAAAAAACGAAACTAGAACTTGTGTTAGTACTAATATTTATAATCATCATAAACTGGGGAACGGCATCTATAATGGAGGATAATTTTAATGAACTATTTAAGTCAAAAGTTTCTATAGAAATGGTCGCACACAGAGGTGGTGGTGACCTTGATGCTGAAAACACAGTAGAAGGAATTGCCAAAGTCGCAAAAGAAGGGGCAGCTTGGACAGAAATAGATGTTCAAAGAACTAAGGACGGATATTACATAATAAACCATGATGCAAGTTTTGCAAGAATATCTGGAGTTGATAAAAAACCTATGGAAATGACCTTAGAAGAAATAAGAAAACTCAAGGTAGCAAATGAATTCGACCCTAGCATGCCAAAGCGCAAAGTTTCTACATTTGAAGAAATACTTGATGCATCAAGAGAAAATAACATCGGTGTATTTGTCGAATTAAAGGGCGCAAGCGCAGATCAAAAAATGGTTGATGATGTTGTAAAAATAATAGAGGATAAGGGAATGTTAGACAAGTGTGTAATTCTATCCCTCGACTATTCTATAATAGAATATACATCCGAAAATTATCCACAGATAAAAACTGGTTTCCTATACTTCTTCACAACTGGTAACCTAGCCGACTTAAAGGGCGACTACCTCATAATGGAAGAAGGCGAGGCCACACCAGACAAAATAGACGAAATTCACGCAGCTGGTAAAAAAGCAGTTGTTTGGACAGTTAATACTGATGAATCAGTTGAAAAATTTGTACGTTCTAACGTTGATGGTATAATCACCGATTACATCTTAAAAGTAAAAGACGGTATAGAAAAAGCAAACAAAAGAAGCAAAATAGAAATAATAATGGATTCTTTTAAATAACAATAATACTATAAAAGAGAGCTGCAAAATTCACAGGCAGCTCTCTTTTTTTATTCTCCAAAAAGCATATTTAATTTTTTCTCAAATCCTACACCATCATCAAGTAAGTAACATCTATCAGTAAGGGTATCCCTTACCAAAACTTCACTTCCACCCTCTTTTACTAGGATTTCAAGATGCATTACCTTGGCATCAGAGTTCTTCATCACATAGTCAATATTATATGAATATCCATCTAGTTTCCCGTCATTGTTAGCATCACCAATTATATCAGGTCTAGCCTTGTTCATAGTCCAATTCGCCTCAAACTGAGATAAAACATACATTACAGTCGCCATAGTAATCGGACTTTCTATATCTTTTTCATTAACAGTAATCCTCTCAGGCAACATACCCTCAGGCATTAAATCAATTTTTCTAATATTATTGTAGTAAATTATTCCACCCGCCAAAACTACAACAACAAGTAACAAAATCCCAATTTTTATTTTTTTATTTTTGTTCATAAATATCTCCATAATATAAATTATTTCTATCTAACCTAAAGGGCACATCGGATTTCGCAAGCAATACTTCTTATATTCCTATGACACATCGGATTTCGTTATTCATCTAAAAAATTTCCCCAAACAACCCACCCTAACAAACGCATTAATGCATGGTAGTAAACATAAAAATAAATAGTACACTTGTAACAGTACTTGGCATAATTTGTAAGAATGGGAATCGAACCCTAAGCGCCACCTCACACCATAACTGAAAAAAGTTTTTTGCATTCACCTACATTTGCTTAACCAAAATTTTTGATTAATTTCACCGAAAACTGTTATGCCCATTATCAAGTTAATTCCTTTCGCTTTCTAAAAAATTAAGTATGAATCATAACAGTTTTCATTGTAGTTATATAATCTTGTTTTTACAACAACTCAGTCAACCAATTCATCTCTTGAACCTTGGCATCTAGTAGCCTATACTCCTTAGAAATATCATCAGCCATTTTTTGTATTTTTTTCACATCAACTACATTAACATATTTTATCTCTGTCCTAAGCATCCTAGTCTGATAGCTATTTGCACTACTGGAAATATTTTCATACATTCTCTTTAGTTCCAGAAGTCTATCTTTCTTAACTAAAGCATCCGCAATAGTAATATCATACTCAGGTATCATAACACTAGAATTTGTCTTATTAATAGCCTGAATAATAGTTGTTAGACTTTCATTTACTGCCTTATATTCTTTGAGCAATTCATTTGGGTCTTCAATTATTTTCTGCCCCTCCTGCACCTTAAGATTGCTATGTATCCTGTCCTCTAAAGACAATAACTTATTTTGCATATCCGCTCTCGCCATCAAGGCTTCTGCTAACTTCATATTTACCCCCTAATATAATCTATTTGTCCTTTTTATTCCCAAAAGGCTCAGCACTTCACTATTTAATTCTATCATAAAATCTAAACAATTTGTACTAAGCCTACTTACTATTTGATTTCTTTTGCATTTACATCCATATCTTTAAATCTAATAACTTCAATATTAATTAAAGTATTTTCGCCATCTCTGTCCTTACTATCTTTAACAATTACTTTGTCTCCACTCTTAGTCATAGTATACTCTGATGACTTTCCACTAAACTGTACTACATCACTTCCGCCCTTACCATCAATGGTATTATTACCTTTATTTCCAATAAGGATGTTATCAAGGTCATTAGCTTCTAAGTTGGAATTTTTATCTCCTGTAAGCCTTACATTTTGTAGGTACTGAGATTTATATGTATAAGGCTGACTTTCATCTAAATTCATCTTAAAAGTTCCTTCAAATTCTGGAGCTATTCTTTCCATGTAAGTTAGATTTTCGCCTAAGAAAATAGTAATTACTTCATAAGCTGGAGCATCAAGTTCCTTAACCTGTTTTCTAGTCTTAGGTACATACATACCCCACATTCCCTTATCGCTTTCGCTGTAAGCTTCCCACAATCCATAGAATGAATCTATTCCAGCAACTATGTATTCTTGCTCTAAACTAGCTTCTTTTGATAACTCTATTAACCAATCTCTTGAACCTATTCCCCAGAGTCCTTTTTTACCCCAATCAGCCTTATTTTTAGGAAGCGCTTTCTCCATACCCGCCTTGATTTTCTCTGTAATTTCAGGCATTGCAGCTGGCTTTTGACTAATTCCTATACCAGTATCGTGTACCATATGAAAAATTTCTTCATAAGATGCATCCCTGTGTTCGTAATCATTCTCAATATACCACTTACTACCCGCTACTGGAGTTTCATTTTGATATAATGGTTGCCCCATCAAAGCCGAGTCCTTAACATCACTCTGTCCATCAGCTCCATTTGGCATTTGAAGAAGCGCTCCATTATCTGCCATTGAATTTGCTACAGCTGTCTTATCATATTTTCCATAATTTGTTAGGTAAAAACTAAGCACATTATACGCCTTAAGTAACTGCTCATCACTTACCTTCTCCGCAGCCATTATTCTAATAGGCTTTCCATTAGGAGCTATATAATCAATATATTTCTTATAATACTTACTATTTGCTCTGCTTAAAGATGAGGTATCTCTCACTATATCATCAAGGTCTACATAAGCCTTATAATTTTTATTTTCAAATTTTTCTACTTTTTTCTTAACCTTAGTCACTTGTGTCTTTTTATCAGTCTCCGATTTTCCTTTTTGATTTCCACAGGACACCAAAGTAACCATTATTAAAATCGCCATAAGTACTGCTATTATTTTTTTCATACATTCAAACTTTCAATTTTGTTTAAGTTCTAATTAATACTAACATATAAAAAATTCCAAAATAACCGTCAAACAGTCATTAAAATGTATTTAAGGATAAGAAACTATTTTTAAATTTATCATCCTTAAATATATTTATTATGTATATCACTTATTTTCATTTCAATTTTTCTTCATAAGTCTTATCTATCTTTTTAAGTTGAATTTTAAGTATTAAAAGTCCAATCAAACTAGATATAATATCTGATGCAGGAATCGAAATCCATATTCCATTTAAACCAAATATTTTTGGCATTATTAGTAATAAAGGAAGCAGAATGATAAGTTGCCTCATCAAAGAAATAATAAGTGCTGGTAGAGACTTACCTATAGACTGGAAAAATGATGAAGCAATTATTTGAAATCCTATTATAGGAATTCCTAAAAACATTATTCTAATAGCATACGCACCTACCTTGGCTACTTCTATATTATCCGTAAATATCCAAAATACACTTCCACCAAAAATCATCACCAAAGATACCGCAATCAGACAATATGTAACAATAGTTTTTATTCCTACTCTTACAGCTTCTTTAACTCTTGCTATATCATTAGCACCATAATTAAAGCCGACTATAGGTTGGAATCCTTGTACTATACCAAACATAGGCAACATCATAAACATCATTAATCTATTCATTATTCCAAAGGCAGAAAGTGCAATATCGCCACCATAACTTACTATTCCATTATTAAAGAATATGGCGATAAAACTACCCACAACCTGTCTAACAAAGGTCGGAAATCCAAGCTTAAATATATTTACAACACAGTCAAATCTAAGCTTCAAATTTTTTAAATTTATCTTTACTATACTCTTCCCCGAAAGCATAAAATAAGTTCCGATAATAAACGAAGCGTACAGGCTTATTACCGTCGCTATCGCCGCCCCTTTTATTCCCATTCCAAAAGCAAATATAAAAATCGGGTCAAGTATTATGTTCAGCACAGTACCAGTAACCATTACTACCATAGATAATTTAGCATTACCCTCTCCTCTTAGTATATTATTAGTTACCATATTAAGGGAATTTACTACCGTTCCTATAAATATTATTCGCATGTAGTCTGCTGCATAAGGCATTATAGTAGGTGAAGCTCCGAAAAGTTTAAGCAATGGCTCTATAAAAATAATTCCAAGCGCTGTTAATATCGCCGATATTATTAACATCAGTGTATAAGCACTGCCCGCAAATTTATTCGCCTTTTCGACTTCTCCCGCACCAAAATGTATGGAAATATTTGCCTGTGCTCCAACACCAACCATCATTGCTACAGAAACTATAATCATTTGAATAGGAAAAGCAACTGTAAGGCCACCAATGGCAAACGCATCAACTCCCTTTCCCACAAAAATCGTATCGACAACATTGTATAAAGCTCCAAACATCATTCCAATTATAGCTGGCAATGATAACTTGAATAAAAGTTTTTCTATCCTTTCTTCTCTGAGCATCTGTTCTCTTTTGTTCATTTTGTATCCTCTTTTAAAATAACTTTTTTATATTCATTAACTTATGGAAAAACATCAATACTTTTGATCTATTTCTACTTAGCCCCAAAAACCTTTTCCCTGAGCCTTATCGCAGTTGGTGTGACCGCTAATCCTCCACCTGAGGTTTCTTTTAAAGTAGATGGCAATGAATCTCCAACCTCACGCATTGCATCTATGCACTCATCAACTGGAATATAAGCTGGTATTCCTGCAAGTGCCATCTCTGCACTTGAAAATGCTATCATAAGCCCACCAGCATTTCTTTTTATACAAGGAATTTCAACAAGACCAGCAACTGGGTCGCAAACAAGTCCTAATTGATTTGCAATAGCCATAGCCGCTGCATCTGCACACTGCTTGGCTCCACCGCCCATTATTTCAACCAAAGCGGCTGCAGCCATAGCTGCTGCACTTCCACACTCAGCTTGACATCCTCCCTTTGCCCCTGATACACTAGCTTTCTTAGCAATCACCATACCGAAGGCTGCCGCTGTAAACATAGACATAATTATATCCTTTTTATCCACTCCCTTATCCTCATATAAGGAAACTAAGCATCCAGGAAGTATTCCACTACTTCCCGCAGTTGGACAAGCAACTATCTTACCCATTGCAGCATTACAATTTGCTACCGCAAGCGTTCTAGCCATTGCCTTGTTCATAAACTCGCCCATAATGCCACCGCTATTAATAGCATACTTATTCATAGTGAAAGACTCACCACCAGTAAGACCCGAAACAGATCTCAAATCTTCCGCAGAACCTATCTTCACAGACTCACACATCACATCAAAACTCTCTTCCATCTTTTGATACAGTTCATCCTCACTTTTATCTTCACTTAGTGCTTGGTCTCTAATAACAACCTCACTAATCTTTAAATTTTCTTTTCTCGAAGCACTTACAAGCTCCTCTATCGAATCGTATTTAAACATATCAAACCGCCTTTATAAGAATAGCATTTATAATGTTTTCTAAATCTGTAATATCATCTAGTATATCTGTATTTACATCACCATCTATCTCTATGGTCATAATTGCCTTACCACCTTTTGACTGCCTAGCAAGACGAAAATTGCATATATTTATATCTGCATACTTCTGTCGCATTATTCTAGTTACATCGGCAATAACACCAGGCCTATCATAATGAAGAACAAGTAGGGTATTGCTTTCAGTATCAAAATCCGCTCGCATGCCGTTAACAAAATCCACCTTAATATTTCCACCACCAATACTAGCACCTTCAACACATCCCTTTTCACCATTTTCAAGAAAAAACTCTATCCTAGCAGTATTTGGATGAGCTCCAATGATATTTTCCTCTATAAACTCATATGAAATACCCCTATCCTCGGCTATATCTATAGCATTTCTTATCTCAGCATCATCACTCTTATAGCCCATTATGCCAGCGAGCAATGCCTTATCTGTACCATGACCCTTATACGTCTTGGCAAAAGAACCAGAAAGATAAATATTTACTTTTTCTAACTTTCTTCCATCTATCAACTTATTAGCAACTCTACCAAGCCTAACAGCCCCTGCAGTATGTGAACTAGATGGCCCTATCATTATTGGACCAATTATATCAAAAACATTCATTGTGTCTCCTATCAAACACTTAAAAATTAATCTTAATTAAAAACATCAAAGTTCCGCGATAAGTATAGCACCTATTTCATGAAATCACAAGCTACTTCCCTTATATTTAAGCCAAACCCTCTTTTAGTTGAGGAAAATCAAAGCACTATTGGCTTAAATGCAAAAAGACATTTTTTACAAATAGCAAAAAACGTCTTTTAAAAGTAGTAAATATTATGAATAATCGGACTTTACCAAGTAAACCCCTCTTTATTTTTATAATTTGTTTTATCTTGATACATAAGTTTATCGGCTATATTATATAAATCCATAACATTTTGTGATGACTTTCCGTTATAATAACTGTACCCTGCTGAGAAACTAGGTTTAAAACTCTCTTCGAAACCTTCTACTTTTCCATAATCAATTTTTAGTTCATTAATAAAGTCATCAATTGCAAATTTATTATTGCTATTTAAGAAAACGAAAAATTCGTCTCCACCTATCCTAAAAGAATTAATTTCATTCTTAGATGAACTAGCATTCAATAAGTTTGCAAATTCTACTATAAGCTTATCGCCCATAATATGTCCAAATTTATCATTTATATATTTTAAATTATTTATATCCAAGGAAATAATCCAGCCCGACATCCTCTTTTTCTCTACATATAATACAAATTCTTCAAATGATTTTCTATTCCTAAGTCCAGTCAACGAATCCGTCATAGCAATTTTCTTATAAAACTCTTTCTCAATCCTTTGGCTCTTATAGTTTATATACTTTTTATATATTTCAACTACTTCTAACATAATCAATCCACTTAACGTTATCAATGCTAAGTTTATTATTATATGTATTTTGAAAATAGTGTAATATATTAGAGGTATCAACACGGATACTAACATAGCTAGGACTGGCAAAAATAAAGTTTTCTTTGCTGGATACTTCTTAGAATCAGTAAATACTATAACACAGAAAATCAACGTTATATCAATATACATTGTAAAATGAGTAATATATATCATTTCTTTAAATTCTGCAATACCAAGTAAAGTCAATATAGTTTGAATTAAAATGAGCAGAATCCTCACTACCGCCATAATGTTAAGGACTCTTTCAAACTTAACATCTACCTTATGTTTTACAAACATAAGAGCTGGTACAAAGACAGATATCAACATAGCATACTCTACAAAATACAAGAACTCATTATACCTACCTAAAAAATATGTAATTATTGGTGTTTGAGTCAAAAAGTAAACCCCTAGCTGAAAACCTAATATAGAAAGATAAAATACACTGTAATGATCTACCTTTAAAAAATCCCTAACCCTTATATTCAAAGATATAGCTACAATAAAGTTTAGTATTAAAAATATAGATATAACAACTGTTGAAAAATCTCTTCTCAACATACTTATTATTATATCTGATTTTCTACCAACTATAAATTTCTCTATCTTGTGCGACTTTACACTGCTTAGAGTAGGTGTTATATGAATACGTATCTCAGGATTTCTAATTTTTCTGGGTAAGTCAAAAATAACCCCTGTATATGAGCCACTTTTAACTATAGAATTTTTTTGCTTGTCTAAGTCATAAATTATTTTATCATCAGCATAAATTTTAGCTTTACAGTAAGGAAACCAAGCATATACACTCAGATTTTCTTGTCCCATGTAGTCTTCAATATTTATAAATATATCAAAGTCTCCATCTATATCTACAGTTTTAGGCAGCTTAATATTCTCAAGCTCCTTATCAATAAAAACATCTGCACTATTTAGATAAGATACATATTCATCCTCAAAAATATGATAATTTTCATCACGAGAAACTATAAAAATAACCCCATAGAAAAGTAAAAATAAAACTATAGAAATTATTATTATTATCAATTCATTTCTTTCTAAAAATGACTCTAATTTTGGTTTCTCCATATTAACTCTCCCAATAATACCTGTCCCACTTTCATTATATTTTAATATAAAGTAAAATATCACCTATTATATCGGACTATTAAAACGCTTGCTTTAGTCTGATATAAATATAGGCTAATAATATTATGGCTATCAATATAATTTTAACATAAAAATACAAAAATTCCCACATATACTACAATATAATACTATAGTAAAGTAAAAATACCCTATTTTTAAGATATTATTATTTAAATAAAAGACTGCTATAAAACAAATACAAGTAATTTTATAACAGTCTTTTTTATCTTATTTACATTTTATTTAAATACAAAAATAATATTGCAGCTAGCAAAAACACTCCACCTACTACTAAATAGTGATGCTTAAACCCTCTGCCTCTCTTTTTGTCTTTTGATTCCTTATATTTATAATAACTTAGCTTCTCACCCTTATCAGTACTTGACTTAAAAATCCTTTTAATCTCAATAAACTTTCTAAAAGTAAAGCCTGCACTATCAAAAAATCCATCTTGATTGGCATACGATATTATCCCTACGAATATAAAAATAGTAGCAATCAAAAAACAAGAATCAGATAATTTGTGATATAACGAATAAACAGAGTTCATTCGCAAATACATAAGTACCACGACCGAAAAGAGTCCAGCACCTATTACTTTGGCGTATTCTTTTAGTCCGATTTGTATGGGCTCTGCATCCGTATATCTATCAAAATAATCATTATTATTCTTATCGTTTTGCATATTTTCTCATTTCCTCATCATTACATAACACCCAGTGATTTGGTCTAACCTCTCTAAATGTAGGTTTTTGCTCTGAATAATCATGCTCTAATGCAGGTACATATACTTCCCTAGTTCTATGCTTTTCAGTTCTAGGGTCTGGCGTTGGAATAGCTGATAAAAGCGCTCTAGTATATGGGTGCATTGGATGTTCAAATAACTCATCCGCATCCGCAAGTTCAACCATTTTACCAAAGTACATAACCGCAATTCTATCCGAAAAGTATTTTACTACCGCTAAATCGTGAGCAATAAATAGTATCGTTAGGTTCATTTCGTTTCTTAGGTTGTTAAGTAAGTTAATTACCTGTGCCTGAATAGAAACGTCAAGTGCAGAAATAGGCTCATCCGCAATAATAATCTCAGGATTCATAACTATGGCTCTCGCAATACCTATCCTTTGACGTTGTCCACCACTAAATTCATGAGGATATCTATCAGCATGTTCCTCTACGAGACCTACCATATTTAAAGCTCTTACAACTTCTTTTCTGATAACTTCCTTATCCTTTTCACCTCTAATAATAAGACCTTCGCCTATTATCTCCTTGATTGTCATCCTTGGGTCAAGTGATGAAACAGGGTCTTGGAAAATCATCTGTATATCTCTAATTACATCATTCTTCTTAGCCTCTTCAAAGTTTTCTTTCTTATTCTTTAAATCCTCTTTTAGGTCTGATGCAAGCTTAGAGTCTCCTGCTCTCTTCGCAGCTTTTATCTCTTTCTTTTTATCAGGCAAACCAAGATTAATAATATCATCTTTATATTGAACCTCACCACCTGTTATATCGTAAAGTCCAATTATTGAACGTCCGATTGTAGTTTTCCCACAACCAGACTCTCCAACTATACCAAAAACTTCACCTTTTTTTACTTCAAATGACACATCATCAACAGCTTTTAAATCTCTACCACCCATACGGAAGTATTGTTTAAGCCCTTTTACCTTTAATATGGAATCACTCATCTTCTAATACCTCCCATTTCTTCTTCATTCTCTCTATCCTATCAGTAATTATCGCAGGTGGTTCTACCTTTGGTGCGTCTGGGTGAAGCAACCAAGTAGCTGCCTTGTGCGTAGGAGTAATCTCGAACATTGGTGGTTGCATATCAAAGTCAATCTCAAGCGCATACTTATTTCTTGCCGCAAACGCATCTCCCTTTGGAGGGTAAATCATATTTGGTGGCACTCCAGGAATGTACTCGAGCTTTTCTTTAGTATCAAGGTCTGGCATTGAAGATAATAACGCCCAAGTATATGGGTGGGCTGGAGAGTAGAACACTTCTTCTGACTGTCCAATCTCAACTATCTTACCAGCATACATAACCGCTATATCATCCGCAACGTTGGCAACAACACCAAGGTCATGAGTGATGAAGATAACACTTATGTTTCTCTTTTCTTTTAACTCATTAATAAGGTCAAGTATCTGCGCTTGAATTGTAACGTCAAGTGCCGTAGTTGGCTCGTCACAAATAAGCACGTCAGGATTTGAAGCAAGAGCAATAGCTATAACTATCCTCTGCCTCATACCTCCTGATAACTCAAATGGATACTGATTATATCTAAATCTAGGTTGAGGTATTCCAACCTCATCCATAAGGTCAATCGCTCTTGACTTTGCAAGAGACTTGCTTATCTTATAGTCTTTTCTAGCAGATTCCTCTTGAATATAATATATTAGCGAAACCGCTTTTTCTTCATAATCAATATTAATATCTGCAGTATTTCTACTTTCAAATGACCTAATAATACTCTCTACTATATGAGTAATATTCTTTCTCAAAGACTTTAATTCTAAGTTTTCTGGAAGTCTATCTTTCTTCCTAACTTTAGCCTTTCTTTTTTCACTATAATTTTCACTCTTGAAAGCCTTAGTAAAAATATCTACCGCATTTATGATAGCATTTTCGTAAGTATACGCCATACTATCTTTCTCTGTGTCCAACTTATTAATTGACTTCTCAACCAATTCCACTGAACGAGCAACTATTTTTTTAGCACTCTTAGGTGTAAACTCTCCTTTTAATTCGTTATCCAGTGCCTTTTGAAGATAATCAATAGCTTGTCTTCTATTCTCTTTTACTTCTAAATCAGCAAATTCAATAGCCTTTGAAACACTTACTTTAAATTCAGCATTAAACTCTTTTGAAAGAAGTTCCTTAGCTTCCTTATTTAATTGCTCTATATTTTTATTTTCAAGGACTTTTCTACCATTAATTATAGAATAATAACCAATTGCCAAAAAGTCTGGTGTATGTTTTTCAAAAGCTTTATTTATAAGTGCTTTTAAATCATCTAAGGCAGCAGTCAAGGTCCTCTTAGTAGTGTCTGAACCTTTTTCTGATAAGTATAATTTTACATTCTCATCAAGCTTTGTCATAACACTTTCTAAGTGCTTATCACCTTCAGGAATAATAAATATATTCATCGACTTATTTACATATTTCACTATATGCTTTATTTTAGTCTTAACTTCTTTTACAGGTCTATCAATAATATCTATCTTAACATCTTCAATATTGGAAACAACTGTCTCAAGAGTATCGTGTGCTATTTCATAGGCTAATTCAAGCTCGTTTCCCTCAGTAATAAATTTTGAAAACTTAGCCATAAGCTCATTAACTTCACTACTTGGAATACCTGATTTTTCCAGATAGTGTTTCAAGCCATTAAAAGTGTTTTGATAGTTAATCTTTGACTGCCTTCTTTGCGCATAACTATTCGCAATCATTGCCTCAGTAAGCTGTTTACCTACCTTCATAATTGGATTAAGACTTGAAAGAGGGTCTTGGAAAATCATCGCTACGTCATTACCACGAATCTGGTGGAATATATCTTCTGGCACTTTTAGAAGGTCTTTACCGTCAAAGTAAATCTCACCGCCTTCTATAATTGCATTACCTGCAAGTATTCCAAGCATTGCCTTTGCAGTTACTGATTTTCCTGAACCAGACTCACCAACTATTGCAAGTGTTCTACCTTTTTCAAGGTCAAAACTTATATCTCTAACCGCCTTAACTGTACCATTATTAGTCCAAAACGATATTTCTAAATTTTTTACTTCTATTACTGCCATTATTCTTCAACTCCTCTCAATGATGGATTGAACGCATCTCTAAGTCCATTACTAAATAAGTTAAACGAAATCATCATTATAGATATTACTAATGCAGGGAAGAACAAAATATGCGGGTCTGACTGCAAGTAAGATTTCGCTGTTCCAAGCATTGTTCCAAGAGAAGCCATAGTCTTACCATGGAAATTTACTATGCCTAAGTATGATAAAGTGGACTCTGTAAGTATAACTCCTGGAATTACAAAAGCTGTAGCAGTTATAATAGTACCTATCGCATTTGGATAAATGTGCTTAAACATAAGCCTTGAATCCTTTGCACCAAGTGTTTTGGCTGCCAATATATATTCTTGTTTCTTAAATCTATAAAACTGAGTTCTAACTCTCGCACCAATTCTTATCCAACCAGTTAGTATGAAGGCGAATAACAATCCACCAAAAACACTTACTTTACCAGTCTTAACAAAATAAAGTTGGAAAAGCGTAGCAACAATAATAAATGGCATACCATTTAAAATATCTGTTATTCTCTCTAAAATAATATCAACCCATCCACCATAAAAACCAGTTACAGCTCCGTACATACTTCCTATAAAGAAGTTAATAAGTGATACAGATATTGCAAGTGCAAGTGATAATCTAATGGCGTGAGCCAAACGAATTAAAATATCATTTCCATTTGCATCAGATCCAAAGGTATTTGATGGTGTACGTCCATTTTTATATATATAATAGTTATAGTAAAGAACCCTAATTTGAGCCATACTTCTTCCTTTTTCTAAGAAGTACACTAAATCACCATTCTCATCTCTTAAATAATTATCATAAAATCCTTTTTCTTTTATATCATCAAGAGACATGCTTTTTCCTTTTGGAGTACAAGGCATACCCTTTTTCTCCATATACCACCCGTTAGCATCTGCTTCATCACGAGTTGCATATCTTGAATCTAAGTCAACCATTGGATAAAGTATTTTTAAACCATTTTCTTTTTCATACTTTTGTATATTTTTAAGTTCTTCTTTACTAATATTCATATACTTAAAACCTACAAAATAGTATGTATCTACCATAGCATATCTATATGTTTTGCTATCAATTTTTGTAGACCTTGGCAACGTTTCATCAATAAAGGTTTCGCCCTCAGAAACTAAAGGATTGTACTTAGATTTCATTCCTTCTTCCCACGAAGCAACCTTACCGTCATAGTCCTCAGCACCAACACCTATACCTACAATATAAGTGTAGTATTTGTTGTTAAGTTTCATCTCATCTGTTCCATCCCAGAATCCACTTCTCTCAAAAGCCTCTATCTTTGGTCTAACTTTACCGTAAACAGCATCAGAATAAGTTATATCATACTTTGATACAAAAGGTGCAAATATAGCAAACAAAACTAATCCAAGTATTAGATATGCCGCTATCAATGATGACTTATTTCTTCTAAACCTCATCATTGCATCTTGAAGATATGTGATAGATTTTGTCTCAAATTTAGCGTCAAATTGTCTGTCATCCCTATCCGCTAATACAAGCTTTTCCTTAGGAACTGATTTTATAATTTCTTCTATGTTATTCATTATCTTTCACCTACCCTTATTCTTGGATCAATAAATCCATAACTTAAGTCAGTTATAATCAACGATACCAACGCTATTGCCGTATAGAATGCTCCCGTTGCTACAAAAAGGTCGTAGTCTAGTAATAAGATTGAATTGATATATAATTTACCAATTCCATTTACTGCAAATATTTTTTCTATGATTATAGAACCACTCATTACTGCAAGTAAATAACCTATGATACTTGGTAAAATTGGTACCATAGCATTTTTAAGCGCATGCCTTCTAATAGCTTGCGACCTTGTTAGTCCCTTAGTTCTTGCAAGTAACATATATTCACTCGTAAGAGCCTCTGAAAGCTCCGCTCTAACGCTACGTGCAAATCCTGCAATAGTACCGAAAGAAAGTGCTAATATTGGCATTACCATAGACACAAACATTGCAAAAGTCCACCACGAACCACCAGCCTCAGCCTTTGAACTAACAATTACTGGGAACCAGCCTAGTTTAAAACCTAGGGTATATTGAAGTACGAAAGCATATACAAAACTTGGCACTGATATAAAGACCATAATAAGTATAGATATAATGTGGTCTATTAGCTTATTTTTATATATGGCTGCTATAACACCAAGTATAATACCTATAGGGATGGATATCAGCATGGAATAAATATTTAAGATTATAGTTGGCGGTAGCCTACTTACTATAACATCAAATACTGGCTCCAAATATGATATCTTCCAAGAATATCCCCAGTTATTCTCTGTAACAACATTTTTTATAAATATCATATATTGTTCAATTATTGGTTTATTGTAACCTAACGCTTCACGACGAGCCATCTCTAACTCTGCCTGTGAACCCATCATTGGTACTTCAGGCTCTAACATTTTTATAAGTGTGTAGTTTATTGTCATAATTATAAAAAAGGTTATAAACCCTAGCGCAAGTCTTTTTAATACATATTTAAAAGTTCTCATAATATTCCTATCTGTTTACTAGCATTTTAAAATAGCTCGGATAGAAAAACTAACCGAGCTAAAAGAGATTTAACATTCTAAGCCTTGCAAATAATACTTTGCAAGACATTATCAGTGGAGGATTCCCCCCACTGATAATAATATTTCGCCCGCCTATGACAGGCTTATCTCAATTTTAATAATTTTTCTACCAATTATTCGTAATTTAATTCTCCATTATTGTCTTCTACAAACTCTTTCCACTCTGCATCATTGTAGTTGAATGTTAAGAATCTAAATCCACCAAAGTCATACATGATATGGTAATCTTCTTTAGCATTGTCAACTTTGTATGATACTAATGAAGCTGCAGTATACGTTCCAAGAGGTATACATTGATAAGCCTCTAAGATTCCACTCTCAAGTTGAGAGAATACTTGTAATGTTTCTTTAGGGTCTTTAGTGTACTCACCAAGACCATTGATTTGGTCTGACCAATCTTCAAAAGTTCTTGTTTCTGTAACTGTAGTTCCATCTGCTCTTTCAATAGTCATCTCAAGTTTTTCTGTAGATGGGTTCCAACCATTTGACTCGTGAATCTTCTCAAGTCCACCCATGTAAGTTGGGTTAGTGTAAACTCTTATAGTTGAGAATGGATAGAATGCAGCACCACCCCAAGCACCATGAATTGCCATGTTTTTACCAAATGCAACGTTTGCATATCTGTTCTTATCACCTGACTCAAATTTAACTTTGATTTTACCTTCAAATGGAGTTCCTTTTGTACCTTCATTTAAATATTTTTGCATTAATTCAGATTGCTTTTGATGTTGAGGAGTTAACTCAGCAGGAGTTACCATTATCTCAAGCGGAACATCTTGTCCATCTTTGTAAATTCCCATTTTAACTGCTTCATCATAAGCTTTCTGGAATAATACTTTAGCTTCCTCGAGGTCTCTACCTGTAATTTTCTTGTACTGTGCATCTACTGTTTCATCAGTATAATCAACATCATATACATCAAGAACTGCTTTCTTAGCATATGATGAATCTCTATATACTGAACTTGGGTCATTTGCCATATCATAGTAGTAAAGTCTATTGAATAAGTAGAACGCTGGCTTAAATCCAGGAGTTGCTTCTTGACAATACTCTGCCCTATCGATTGATCTTGAAACGGCTTTTCTAAAGTCTTTCAAGTGGAACATTACCCTAGCACCACTACCTTTTTCAGCATCTCTATTTTTAAGAGTTTCAAGATCAGTAGCGAAGATATATCTTGCTGTATAAGTTTCATCCTTAAGTGTTAATCTATCTGATTTTCTAAATTGAACCATCTTGTCAGCATCAAGTTCAAGTTCATCAATATTACCTTGCATAAATAATTGCTCTTGTGTAGCTGGGTCTTCAACTATATCAATAACAATTTTATCAGCTCTGTACATTCCATTTTCTGGGTTGAATTTACCATCTTTGTAAGCCCAGTAGTTTTCATTTCTAACTAAAACAATTTGCTTGTCTTTCTCAAAAGATTCAACCTTATAAGGTCCACTACACATTGTAGTTTCTAATGAAGTACCATAGTCAGTAGCTTTAAGGTTCTCAACTGTCTTCATGTTCTTCTCATAAGTTGGCTTATGTACTAACCATGATGAAGTAAGTGATGAATGCATGTAGAATGATTGTAATGGATTTTGAAGTATGTAAAGAATTGTATAATCGTCAACTTTTACAAAACCAACTTTATCCCAAGGTGTTTCTGGATATTTTTCTCCAGTATCATATACTAACCACTCTTTGTAAGCCTCTGGATTATTGTCACCAAATGCAGCTGATGCAGCGTTAAGCTCTCCTATCATCTCTTCTGTAAATGGTACATAATCTTCTGGATATTTCTCAAAAAGGTCAGTTCCTTCAACTACAAATTTCTCTTTGTGTTTTTCATTTTCGTAGTATTCCTTAGCCGCTTTTCCAAAGAAAGTAACTGTATCTCTAAGTACTAAGAACATATCTTTTCCTTCTGATGCATCTTCACCATCTTGAACAACTGCAGCATAGATTGGTTTTCCTGCTTTGTCATTATTAAAATATAACGCAGCATTAGCAACAGCACTATCACCATCAGTAAAAGTATTAGCCCTGTAGTTTTTCATGCTAGGCTCAAGTAATAATTTAGCAGACTCGATGTAGTCATCAGCTGTTATTGGGTCACCATTTTCCCATTTCATTTCTGGTCTAAGTTTAATCTCATAAACGTATTGCTCAGTAGCATCCGCTGGAACACCGTATTTCTCTTTATCTGCAAATTCAGCTGTAATATCTTTTACGCCTGTTGCAGCATCATACTCATACTTCCAACCATCACCATCATCAAAAGTCGCATAAACAAGTGGTGCTACTGTATATTTCATAAAGGCATCTTCATTACTCATTTGCCATGAATGCGGATTCCAGTTAAGTGGTTGTGCACTCCAAGCAGTGTTATAAGTATAAGTTCCCTCAGTTTTTGGCTCCTCTTTATTCTCGGAGTCACCAGTTTTATTATCTTCTTTTTCTACTTTAGTATCAGTTTTTCCAGTCTCTTTTTTAGTATCAGTTCCGCCACAAGCAGTTAATGATACTATCATAACTAACACAAGTAAAAGTGATATAATTCTTTTTTTCATATTTCCTCCTTTATATTTGTAATAAAACGAACTATCATATTATTATAGTATTTTTTTACCAAAATTGTCAAATATTTTAGGCATAAATAAGAAAAAAAGCAAATTTTTTAATAATTTACGGTTTTTTGCTTGTTTTGCCCAAATTTTTCTCCTTTAATATTTACTAATTTAATCAAACCCCCGAAAGTTTGGCACTAATTGCTTATAAATTTTATTTATAATTCGTACATAAATACTTGACATTATATATATATATATATAATGAACTGTGTTATTTTTAAGTTTATAAAGGGGGATTTATAGTGGATGCACAGGGATATGCTATTGATATAGAATTAATATCTAGAAAGTTAAATGGTGATTGTGAAAGAGGAGAAAAAGGGGAAATTACTCATTCTGATTTCATAAGAAAACAACCAATATTTACAATATCTGTTTTGTTGATGGGGAAATATCAGCACTCTAATAAAAAAGATGAAATTTTAGATTTTATAAAAAAATATTATTCATATGTAGATTCTAGTATAGATGAAATAATAGAAAAAGAATCTAATATAATGGTTAAGATAATAGCAGAGTTTAATGTTTTAATACAAGGAGGATATTGTGAATAAAAAGGTTATATTTATTTCGATTTTAATTTTATGTTTAGTATCAATGACTGGTTGTGGAAAAGGAAAAATAAAAGAAGCATTTGATATTTCAAAAGTAGCTTATGATAATGTTAATGATGCATATGCACTTACTGAAGTTTTTGCTTCGGATATATATGAGGCTTGGAGATTAGGTATCTATGAAAAAGAAAAAGTTGATTTAGAGTTTTTAGCAAGAAAATTAAAACTTCGCGAAAGTGAATTAGAAGCTGGGGTGGTATATGCTTTAGCCATAGAAAGCGGATTAGACCCAGAAAATCTTTCTAATGAAGATAAAACTACACTTGAGGATTATGTGGACCTTTATTTTTATGGTAGAGAAAGTAAATTTTCAGCATGTGTAAATGCAGTTGTGGGAGCATATAAAGCAAATGGAAAACTTTCGAAAGCCAAAAAAGCGATGGATGATTCAAAGACTAATATGAAAAAGTTAAGTGAAGAATACTCAGACTATGAACATTATCCTAAATTAAAAGAATTTTTCACAACAGAAAAGGCATTTTTAGAATTCTGTGAAAATCCAACTGGTTCATTTGAACAAGTTACAACAACAATTAATGACTATAAAAACGATGTTAGAGAATGTAAAAGTGATTTAGATTTTATTTTTGAATAGTATATATTTTATAAATTGTAATATAAATATTCATTTTCTTGGTCAGGGATAAATATAAAAATAATTGAGTAAAAGCATCTAATATAGGTGCTTTTTTCATGCCTGCAGAAATGTGGGTATTTTTTATGCCCAAATTTATAATGAAGGAGGTGAGATAATGCCAAAGAGAATAAAAAAGGCTCTTTGGCAAATGTTGGAGTAGTTTCCTTATCCCAACATTTATTATAGAACCAAAATATTTTTATAGTTTTATAATACTAAAAAAGTGATAGAAATAAAAACTATCACTTTCTTGGCTTTATAAACTCAGGCAGTCAAGCATAAGTTTATAATATATATTTGATTTTGTATAATAATTTAATTCATATCGAAATGACTATTAACAGTATTACAGCATATTA
>PDWI01000542.1_pt1 | contig 61201 bp, 51 predicted proteins | sample 1430891 | NCBI WGS metagenome assembly PDWI01 (sample SAMN01162508, study PRJNA174530) | Oral metagenome, whole genome shotgun sequencing project. | biome: Marine environment; feature: Marine mammal; material: Swab sample of the gingival sulcus; isolation source: swab sample of gingival sulcus... | reverse complement strand
AACAAAAATTGCGATAACCATATTCAGCCCACATAATATTTTCGAGACCAATTTTATGGGCAACATCGTCAAAATATTTTCCAAGTGCACCTTCATCTAGGGCTTTATAAAGATTTTTTTGATACTTGGGACTAGTTATGTAAGGAAGGTCGAATACTTGATAATCAGGTGCAAAATTTGCCATATTAGGAGTAGAGCTTACAGCCATCTCGAGAGAACCACGTTGTGCGCCTTCGATCAAAACCCGATCACTACCTAAAACAGCGTTTGCAAAAACCTGTACTCGAATCTTGCCTTCTGACTTTTCTTCAATCAAATCCGCAAATTTTTGATATGCTAACGTGATATGGTTCCCCGGGGGAGTAGTGTGTGCGAGACGAAACTTCAACTTAGGACCATCATAAGCAGTTGCGCTTATAGCCGTTCCAAAGATGATTGAAATCATTGTGATGAGAATAGAAATCTTTTTAGTTCTTTTCATGAGATTCTCCTTTTTCAATGTACAGAACTTAGAAATAGCTGTTACTCAATCCTGTTGTTTAAAAGATACAAATTAAGGTATCTTTTCATATGGCTATGATTATTATCGAAAGCAATTGATAAAGCAACATATTTCCTATAGATTTCCTTAAGCTTTCATTCCTCTCGCCATTCAAACGTAACGCTGGACAGCAAGGGTAACAAGACGCCCCCCACGGGACTCCTGAAAAAAAGGCTAAAGCTAATCCATCTGCAAATACTTTCGTCCAGGTCCTTCTCGATCGTCAGGCATCTCTATCACCACTGCTGTTACCAATCGCATACGGGACGAGATATTAGGGAATATTGTCACACTCCTTATTCTCCTTCGGATTTCTTTATTCAACCTCTCAAGAATAATTGCAAAGTGAAGTTTCTTGGTAGATTTCGCTTACATCGCAAATACTGTAAAACTTTCAGAAAAAGCTCCAATAATTGTTTTTCTTCAGGCTCCTTTGGTGCTATGTTGATCTCAAGTATTCTTTTTCATCTTCTGGCGTGGAACATGCTACCAGGCATTCTGTAACAGATGAAAATGGCATGTTGCTATGGAACTGGTGAAAAAACCAAGCCTTGGGAATTGGCGGCTTTCAGGAGGTCAATTTCTGCAGTAACGCAGTCTGTTAAAGTATCAGTATATTCATATATACAGTATCATGGTATAATGAATACTTCCTTTTTTCAAGAGCTATTTTGTATCAGGCGAAGGCATATCAGACTCGTTATATCCCCTGCCATCTTCGAGTAAAGACTGACAAGAAAACAGGTATAGCTGACCATATCCCCGCTTAAAAAGGATAGCAACTCAGCAAACATTGACGGTCTTTCATCAAATAACTATAGTAGATCTGGAGTAAAAACGTACACGCATTTACAATCTGTCAGTACCCGCAGGAGGGAACGAATGAAAAACAATATTTTTGTAACAACCTTGAAGTTACTCCCCATGATGGCCTTCGTAGCGATTATCTATAACATTCTTGTTTTCACCTGGCCGGATCTCCTGCAAAAAATGGTATTCTCCCTGCAGCTCTCCTCTGGAGCCCTATGGGAATTTGACATGAATCACCTGTTTATCAGCGCTTCAATCATATTGCTCTACGTAGAGATCTTCAAAGCCACCCGCACCTCCTCCGTTTCCATCATTGACCATGTGCTTTCCATGCTGGTTTTTATTGTCTGCCTTGTGGAGTTTATCATGCTGCCTCAACTGGGTAACTCCACCTTTTTCATCATTATGCTGATCGCTCTTTTTGATGTTGTCGCAGGTTTTACCATCACTATATCCACCGCACGCAGAGATTTTGGCGTTGGTGCTCACGCAGCATGAATCGCGTTCAGGCCAATTTTCTTCTTCTTGTTACTGCAGTAATCTGGGGTTCCACCTTTGTGGTACAACAGATTGGCACGGGTGGTCTGGATGAGATCATGTTCACCTCCTGCCGCTTTTTTCTTGGCGCCCTGATCATACTTCCCCTTGCCATAAACCAATACAATAGGAATTTAAGAAAAGAGAGGAGGCTCTCCCGACAAGATGTATTTGGTATGATATTGACGGGGTTGGCTTTATTCAGCGGAGCCGTTCTCCAGCAACGAGGCATTTTCTATACATCTGTTGCCAATGCCGGATTTCTCACCGCACTCTATGTACCGCTGGTCCCGTTTATTTCCTTTTTTATACTGCGGATAAAGCTGCACTGGTCCATCTGGCCAGCGTCATTAAGCTGTCTTCTGGGCACCTACATAATGAACGGAGCTGGATCTTTTCATCTAAGTACTGGCGACCTCTGGGTCATAGCCAGCGCCGTTTTCTGGGCTATTCATGTGCTATTGGTAGGGCATATGGCCACAAAAACCCAGGCACCTCTCGTAGTCGCCTTTGTTCAGTTCCTCACCGTAGGCATTGTTGGTCTCATTGCGGGCGTAGCCATTGAAAAACCAGCGCTGGCAGATTTCTCTGGCGCCGCCTTTGGTATTATGTATGCGGGATGTATTTCTGTTGGTACCGGATTCACGCTGCAGGTAGTTGCCCAACGCTACAGCCCTGCTGCTGACAGTGCCATTATCCTCAGTTCCGAAACTGTTTTTGCGGCATTTTGCGCCTTTCTTTTCCTGGGAGACACCCTTACCCTCTCTCAAATAACCGGAGCAACACTAATCTTTCTTGGTATCCTGGCAGTGCAGCTCATTCCCTTACAATCAGAAAAGCAAAGTAAAACAAGGCAGATAAGCTGAACAGCTATATCCTCACCTCATAAGAATCTCCACCTGTTTATCATTTCTTTCAAAAAAACATATCAGCATTATGAACAGTTGTAGTTATGGGAATAATTGAAGATTTACTCATTGTGCTATAGAATAATTGACATGAAATTTAAATAATTATTGTAAGATTATTTACTATGAGCATGAAACTCTATTGGTATCGCTTGCTGAGTTTTTTATTAAACAACTACGTTAGATCAACATCTGTTACGACTTATCATGAACATTATAGAAAACCCTGTTTTTCTTCTTCTATTAATTATCTGTCTCGGTGAACTCTTAGGGAAAATTCGGATAGGCTCCTTTTCTTTTGGCTCATCAGCTATTATTTTTGTTTCCCTTGGCTTTGGCCATTATGGCTTCAAGCTTCCTGACGAATTCCAGTTATTAGGCCTGATTCTTTTTATCTATGCGGTGGGACTTCAGGCCGGCCCTGGTTTTCTCTCATCATTTCGAAAAAATGGACTCCTTCTTGCCCTGGGAGCTATTACAATTGTCTCTACCGGATTTCTTCTTACCCTGCTCTTTTCTATCCTCTTCCATTTTAATGCAGGCATTGCTGCCGGCCTGTTTGCAGGGGCACTTACCAGTACACCAGGACTTGCGGTTGCCGTCGAAGGTGTAGAAAATTCTCTTGCACCAGCAGCATACGGCATGACCTACTGTTTTGGCGTCATCGGAGTTATTCTGTTTATCAACCTTATTCCCAAACTGACAAAGGTCAATATTGCTGATGAAGAACAATTACTTGCCAGCGAACTTCTTGAAAAAAACCCACCTATTACTGTTCACCACATTGAGCTCACTAACGGCAATCTCTTTGGAAAAACTGTCAACAAAATATTTCTTGGAAATATTGCCCCGGTTGTTATTACCAGGCTCCTGCGAAAAGGTGCCACAGAACCCATCCTTGTCAACGGTGAAACCAAACTGGCCGAAGGGGATCATCTACGCCTGGTCGGAAGAGCCAAAGATTTGGAGAAAGTTGAACTGTATATGGGAAAGCCTATTCCCAGTGAGATTGAATTTAATAATCGTCTGGATAAAAAGCGGATAGTCGTTTCAAAAAATGATGTAATAGGCAGAACTATAGGTTACTTAAATCTCAAGGAGGCTTTCAATGTACAGATTACCCGTATCATAAGAAACGGAATTGAACTGCCGCCAACATCTCAAACACGGCTTCGCATGGGGGACATACTCCATATAGTAGGAGATAAGAGTTCACTGAAAAATATAACCCGTATTCTGGGCGATAACGTCCAGGCCACCTACCAGGCCAACCTTTTCTCTCTGCTCATCGGTCTGTGCCTTGGTCTTCTCCTGGGAAAACTCTCATTCCCGTTCCCCTTCCTGGGTAAGATTGCATTGGGAACGACCGGCGGAGTTCTGGTCACAGGACTTATTCTAAGCAATATTTATAAAACCGGACCATTTATCTGGCAGATTCCAGGTAATATTAACCGGTTCATCAGGGATCTTGGTCTTGTACTCTTTCTGGCAGCCGTGGGAACAAAGACAGGAGCCACAATGGCTACCACATTTGCAAATCATGGTATCTCCCTGTTTTTTTCCGGGATGATGGTTACTCTTGGACCATTAATTGTATCGTTCTTTCTTTGCCGCAAGACTTTTGGTATTCCTTTGTTGCGGACGCTCGGTGTGCTTACAGGTGGAATGACCTCTACCCCGGGGCTTGCTGCTGCAACCTCACTGTCTGATACACATTATGCGTCTTCAGCCTATGCCACGGTTTATCCGGTAGCACTTATAGGAATGATATTATTTACAAAAATCCTGATTCTTATTGTATCAGTTTTCTAATTTTTTCTTTTTCATCTGCGTATGGAGTATTACATCTGCTTCTCCGAAAAAAATGTACCTCATGCCTACCTTCTTGCACTGCATCCAAGGTAACAACAGGATTTGGTCGTATACACTCCAAAGAAGCTTCCAGGCCACCAGAAAACGCTATAATAAGCCTTTGTTACACATGGTCGGATACAAAATGGTATAGATTCAGTCAATGTAAAGTTGTTTCTTACAAAGAGATCTATCTTCAATTCACGCACAAAGTCTCCTATAGATGCAGCAGGAATTTCGCCACCCAGAAGTACACCAGGACACCGATAATATCGATGGAAGTGGTCACAAAAGGGCCAGTTGCAATTGCAGCATCGATATCAAACCGTTTCAGAATCAGGGGAATAAATGCTCCTACAGTTGCGGCCATGACCATACAGGTGAAAATTGAGAGACCTACAACAACCCCCAGCATAGCAGGCTCAGCATGTGTAAAAAAGGTAATAATACCAAGAAAAACGCCATAAAGAATGCCTAAGATTATCCCGACCCGCATCTCTTTAAAGACAACCTTTAATAATTCATTCATGTTAACGCGGCCAGTGGCTATACCCCGTACGATAATTGTCGAAGACTGCGTTGCTATATTCCCGCCCATTCCCATAACAATGGGAATAAACGACGCCAGGGCCAAGACCTTGGTAAGTTCAGTCTCAAATGCTCCTACAATGATCATGGCCATAATACCTCCAACCCAGGAGGCAAAAAGCCATGGCGCTCGGAGCAAAGCACTTTCACGGGTTGATTTCAAAAGAATTTCCTTATCCTTACCGGCACCGGCCATTTGTAGAAATTCTTCGGTTGCCTCTTCACGGATAACATCGATAATATCATCCACTGTAACAATACCCACCAGATTATAGGTATTGTCAACTACTGGAACAGCCAGAAAATTATACTGTGAAACAAGATGTGCGACATCATCCTGATAGGTCTCGGTGGTAACTGAAACAACATTATTATTCATAATATTTCTCAGTAATCTATGAGGAGGATGCATTAACAGTTCTCTCAAAGAGACAACTCCAGAGAGTTTTCCCTCACCATGTGTAATATAGAGATAGAAGACCATTTCTTTTTCTTCACTGCGCTTTTGTACCAATGAAATGGCATCACCGACACTGAGCTCCTCATCAAGGCTCATAAAGTCAGTAGACATCAAGCCACCAGCAGATTGCGGGTGATATTGTAAAAGTTCATCCACCTCCTCTCTGTCCTTTTTCTCCATGTGTGTTCTGATATTGTCGGCAAGTTCCTGATCGAGTGCTTCGAGCAAATCAACAGCATCATCAGGTGGCATTGCAGCAACAACATCTGCCATAAACTGGGGAGAAAGGTCTTCAACCAGATCTATCATAATGGAAGCATCCAACTCACTCAAAAACTCGCCTACAATCTCTGTTTGAGCAACTATCTCAAATACTTGCTTACGTTCGTTTTCGTTAAGATGACGAAAAATCCAGGCAGTATCTGCCGGATGTGTTTTGATAATGAGTTTTCGGAGATGTCCCGTTGCATTTCTACGGTTTAATCTGCGCACCATGTCGAGGACAACCATCCCCTCATTTCCCAATAGATCTTTTTTGGTTTTATCGTCTTGTATCATGTTTTATTTACGTACGTATGAGTAAGAAATTTCCAGTCTGGGGTCGTCCGTTAAAAAAGTCCAGATCTCTGAACAAGCCAGCATATTACCAAACCAGCAATCATAGCCGACAAGCCAAATTTACGTAAGCTTCCACTATCCATTTCGCTTAAGGTAAGCAACCATTCCTTCATCCTTTCAGGAGCTGCAAAATATGGCATTCCCTCAAGTATCAGTACCACCCCTACGACCAGTAAAAAGAGTTTCATAGCGTATCTTTGGATTATGAAAAAATTTTTTGTTTTACGAATACTCTCAATAATTTCAGGTAATCATCTAATAGATTGCTTTTTCCCTGTACACCTAATAAAATGGTGAATAGATAAGTACCACATTCATGCTTTATCTTCTATTAAAATACGTTGAACACAGAAATTCATGACCAAAATTACAAGCTCGAAGTATACTGAAGCCGGCGTTGATATTGATAAGGGTAACAGGTTCGTTAAAGAGATAAAAGACACTGTTGCTTCAACCCATCAGCGGGGAGTTATTAATGACATTGGTGGCTTCTCAAGCCTATTTGCCATTGATACTGAAAAATATAAAAAACCTGTTCTTGTGACATCAACTGATGGCGTGGGAACCAAACTTGCCATAGCACAACTCTGTAGCAGACATGATACAATTGGCATTGACCTGGTTGCCATGTGTGTGAATGATATCATCGTAAGTGGTGCCACGCCTCTTTGTTTTCTTGATTATCTTTCAGTTGGCACACTTGAACTGGATGTTGCGAAAGCTATCGTCTCCGGTATTGCAGAAGGATGCAGGCAGGCAGCATGCTCACTTGTAGGCGGTGAAACTGCCGAGATGCCAGGGTTGTACAAAAAAAGTGACTACGATCTCGCTGGTTTTACCGTGGGTATAGTAGAAAGAGATGCAATAATTGATGGCTCTGAAATACGAACGGGTAATAAAATCATTGGTCTTGCCTCAAGCGGTCTTCACTCAAATGGTTTTTCCCTTGTCCGTAAAGTCTTTTTTGACAAGCTCAAGCACAGTGTTGACGACTATATTGAGGAATTTTCTGCAACGGTAGGAGAAGAACTTTTAAAACCGACAAAGATTTATGTCCAGTCAGTACTCAATGTCATCAAGCACTATCCTGTTCATGGGATGATACACAACACTGGTGGAGGTTTTATTGACAACATTCCACGGGTATTGCCTAAAAGTTGTGCTGCCAGAATTGACTGTTCATCATGGACGCCACCGCCGGTATTTAGCTATATCCAGAAGAAAGGCGGGATCCCCAGGGAAGAAATGTACAAGGTGTTCAATATGGGCATTGGACTGCTGGCTATTGTAGATGAGGCCCAACTCTCCGATATAACACTTCGGTTCGAGGCCATGGGAGAAGAGGTATTTCTCCTTGGTGAAATTATCTCCTGGGAGGAAGGCTGCCCGCAGGTCGAGTTGTTACACTAGCAGGAAAGCCCGAATAGCTGCTATTCCAGCCAATGTCTTTGTTATACTGAATAATGTAATCCACAAGCACACGTAAGTCCGGGAAATTAATGACATGCCTGCATGTTTTTTGCCGGCACACATAATGCTCTTTATTTTCAAATGTGAGCAATGCCCATCTTACCCGGATCCGCAATCACTGGGATCACCCTTTAATTTTGCCAGAGCATGGGGTAAGGCAGGGAGAATCACCGCAAGATTTTCCTCGGCTGCCCGTTTGCTTCCCGGTAAATTAATGACAAGGCTTTTCTTTCTGACGCCGGTAACACCGCGCGATATAACTGCATGAACAGTTTTCTTCAGACTTTCAGCCCTCATGGCTTCAGCCATACCAGGTACCTCCTTATCGAGTACCGCCAGAGTTGCCTCAGGCGTACAGTCTCTTTCTGAAAGTCCTGTTCCACCGGTTGTAACTATTAAATCGATTTTCCTGGAATCAGCACAGTCTTTCAAAACCGCGACAATTTCATGGTATTCATCTGGTAGGATAACATAATACCTGTTATCAAATCCCTCCCGTTCAAGTGTAGCCAGCAAAGACTGACCGCTGGTGTCCTCTCTTTTTCCAACAGCGCCTTTATCACTCAATGTAATAACTGCGCTGCTGAATTTCTGTTTATTTTCTAACACAAGACCTTACTCCTGAGAGGCCTCGGCAACAATTTTTTCAGCAATCATTGCAGGCACCTCTTCATAATGGGCAAAGGCAATGGTAAAGGTTCCAAGACCACCTGTCATCGAGGTGAGATCGGTTGCATACGTCTGCACCTCCGCCATTGGTACCTGGGCACTGATCACTTCAAATTTACCATCAGAATCCATACCCATAACCTTACCTCTCCTTGAGTTCAGATCGCCCATCACATCACCGACATTGTCCTTACCCACTTTTACGGTCATTTCCATAATGGGTTCCAGAAGAATAAGCCCAGCCTCCTGAGCCCCTTTCTTGAATGCCAGAGAACCGGCGATCTTAAAGGCCATCTCAGAAGAGTCAACATTATGGAAACTGCCATCTACAAGCACAGTTTTAATGTCAACAACAGGATAGCCGGCAAGTACACCTTTCTCCATGGCTTCCTGTATACCCTTTTCAACGGCAGGACGATAGGTCTGAGGAATAACACCACCAACAATCTTGTCTTCAAAGATAAGCCCGGAGCCTGTAGGTGCGGGTTCTATCTCGATCCAGCAATCACCATACTGACCACGGCCACCACTTTGTTTTTTATGTTTTCCCTGAACCCTGGCCTTTCCTTTGATGGTTTCCTTGTAAGGTACCCTTGGAGTGGAGAGGGCCATCTCAACACCAAACTTTCTCTTAATCTTGGATGAGAGCACTTCAAGATGTATCTGACCGACCCCTGAAATCAAGACTTCACCTGTATCCTGCTCCCTGGTGAGACTGACAGTCAGGTCTTCATCAAGCATTCGGGTAATTGAAGAAAAAAGCTTTTCTTCATCTCCCTGTTTGGCACTGACAGCAAAAGAGATTACCGGTTTTACAGGCTCAAGCTCATCATAGGAAATAGGCGAAGCAGCATCGCACAGACTGTCGCCGGTTACGGTCTCTTTAAGCTTTGCAACGGCAACAATTGTGCCGGGACCGACAGAGTCGACAGGTTTTTGTTCTTTTCCTTCGAGCAGATAGAGTTGCCCGAACCTTTCAGATGCTTTTTTATCAGCGTTATAAAAAGAATCCGATGAAAGAATCCCCGAACGCACCTTAAAAATTGTAAGCCTGCCAGCATATGGGTCAGCCATTGTTTTGAAAACAATGGCTGAAAACGGTTCATTACTATCAGCCTTTCTTGTTTCCACCTCACCACTATCAGGGTTAACACCTTCATAATCTGCATGTTCATCAGGAGAAGGCAGGTAGTCTATAATGGCATCAAGTACAAAGTTAGCGCCTTTATTTTCAAGGCTGGCACACACAGTGACAGGTGCTACTTCACCGTTTAAGACCGCTTTCTTTAATCCCTGAACGATCTGCTCAGTGGTGAGCTCACCCTCTTCCAGAAAAGCTTCCAGGAGATCGTCATCAGTTTCTGCGACACTTTCCATGAGGCTTTCCCGATAGGTTTCATAGTCATTCTGCATATCTTCGGGGATATCAACCGTTTCACATTTGCCACTGGTATCATCGGCAAAGAGATAGGCCTTGCCTGTTACCACATCAACGGCACCCTTAAAATTTTCCTCTGCGCCAATAGGCAGATGTATAACTACCGGATTAATGGGCAGCTGCTCTTTGATTTCATCTAAAGTTTTTGTAAAATCAGCACGTTCCCTGTCCATCTTGGTAATGGCAATAACCGTGGGAAGGTTCTGGGCAGCTAAAAAATCGGCAAACTTGATGGTTTGTCCTTTAACTCCTAAGACTGCACCAACGGTAAAGACAGCACTGTCGCATACCTGAGTGGCAAACAGGGTATCGTTGAGGAAATTATCATCACCGGGGGTATCGGTTAAAAAGATCTGAGATTTCTTCCATGCGAGATTGTTAAAGGAGGAATTAATTGAAATGTTTCGCTGAATCTCTTCTTCTTCATAATCCATGGAAGCGGTACCTTTATCGACCTGGCCCAGCCTTTTTATCTTACCAGCGGTAAACAGCATTGCCTCAGCCAGTGAAGTTTTACCACTATTCCCATGTCCTACAATTGCTACGTTTCTGACCATATTTGTATCCAGCATGTAAATCTCCTTAAAATAAACACTTCCGAAACCTGCGACAGGTCTAGTTCAGTTTTTAGAAAAATGTTACACTCCTGTTATAAAATCAATACTCATATATCTAGTTTCCACTACCAAAGTCAAGTATGTTCAGTGTACTAATACATTTTTCATGAAAATAAAAACACATGGAGCATGCAATTTCATTCATAACAGAGGAAAATATAGAATAATTTCAGATTTTTTTGTATATTCTCACTTTCATTTACTCATTCATCTAACCAATGTCGAAACTCTTGACACAACGAAAGAAACAAGAAAATACCAGTGTCACACGCTCAGCAGGCGTTGTAAGTATTGCTGTTATGTTCAGCCGTATTTTAGGGTTAATCAGAGAACAGGTGTTTGCGGCCTTCTTCGGCGCGGGAACAGCCAATGACGCCTTTGTGGTTGCCTTTCGTATCCCCAACCTGCTCAGAGACCTTTTTGGAGAAGGGGCACTCTCAGCCGCCTTTGTGAAGGTCTTTACTGAGTATGATCAAACAAAAACCAGGCAGCAAACCTGGCAGCTGGCTTCTATAGCGTTGCTCTTTTTCACTCTGCTTTTGAGCTTTATTACACTCGTTGCCATTTTCTTTTCAGATAAAATTATTTTTCTTTTTGCACCGGAATTCAGTGAAGTAGCAGGAAAACTGCAACTTACAATCTTTCTTACCAGAGTCATGATGCCCTTTCTTGTCTTTATCTCCCTCTCTGCTGTTGTAATGGGAATACTCAATACACGAGGACGTTTTTTTATCCCGGCTCTGGCTTCCAGTTTTTTTAACCTGGGTTCAATAGTTGGAGGTGTCGGCTTTGCAATGCTCTTACCGCACTACAAAATTCCAGCAATTACAGGTATGGCAATCGGTACATTGATAGGCGGTTTTCTCCAGCTGGCAATACAACTACCTTCTCTGTTCCGGGAGGGGTTTCGATTTTCATTTTCCCTCAATTTCAAACATCCGGGCTTATTAAAAATCCTGCGACTGATGGTACCAGCGGTCATAGGCTTATCAGCAACACAGATAAATGTATTTATTAACACAAGCTTTGCCGCCTCCTGCGTGGAAGGGTCTGTTTCCTGGCTGCAGTATTCGTTCAGACTGGTTCAACTGCCGATCGGCATCTTTGGTGTAGCCATAGGCATTGCAGCAATGCCGCAACTTGCAAAACATGCTTCCCATAAGGATACGAATAAATTACGCGAGACATTTGTTTCATCTCTTTTACTGGTTTTTTCTCTGACAATACCTGCAGCAGCTGGTCTTTACCTGCTCTCAAGCCCGATAATAACACTTATCTTTGAACGTGGAGCATTTACATCTTCAGATACTCTTGCAACAGCACAGGCACTTTCACTTTACTCTCTCGGGCTTTTTGCCTATGCATCGAATAAGGTTATTGTGCCGGTTTTTTACGCGATTGAAAAAACCATCTATCCGGTACTTGCCAGTTTCCTGGCGATTATTGTAAATATCGCCTTTATCACCGTAACAATTCGTTACCTCAATCATCTTTCAATAGCTCTTTCCATGTCAATTACAATGTTTTGCAACTTTATCTTTCTCTGCGTTATTCTTTATAGAAAGATAGAAGGATATGATCTTTTTTATCTGGCAAAGGGCCTGGGTAAAATTATGATCGCAACAGCAGTGATGTCTCTGGTGATTGAAGCCCTGAAAATGTATTTATCAAGGCTTTTCAACGGGGGAATACTCTCTCTTTTTATTGCAGTCTTCATAACAATTATAACATCTGTTGTTATCTACGCAATCCTTGTAATCTCACTTCGCCTGGGCGAATTTGCCAACATTTCCCAAAAACTCTTTCACAAGTTCTCAGGAAAATGACCTGCGTGCTCTACACATTACTTGTTCATTGAGCCCCCTGACTCTGCTGGTACTCCTGCATCTTTTTGAGCATTTCTTTTAGCTCCTCGACATCACTTTTTCGAGCAAGGTTTAATCGTTCAAATGCCTTTTCAGCGGCAGCATCAACCATTTTTTCCAGATCAGAGCGGGTTTTATCTTTTCGCTCAAGAAATTCATCTATGAGTTTTTTCCCTTCGGTTTCAGAAATAGCTCCCTGAGCTTTCAATTCCGAGACAACCTCCTCAATTTTGTCACGTGTGATACTTGCAAAACCAAGTCCCATGAACATCGTTTTTTTAATAGTATCTATCATGTTTTGTCCTCACCGTTGATTTTCATTCAGCAGAAAAACTTCATCCTTTATTATCACAATAAAAAGGCAAGTTAATCATTCTATAATCCCCTGTTCAAGCTGATCGAGAACAGTTTGCATGTCATCTGCCTCAATTGTATTATAAAAGCGAATATGCAGGGAAAAGAAGTTTTCTTTGCCTGCGATACTATTCACCCCGACTATAATGCCATAGTACAACTCAGATTGTTCATTACCAGACTCCAACGCAATCTGTCGGCCAAGCATTTTATCAGCTACAGCACGACTGGCAATTTTTATTGAAAAAGCCATACCCCCTCTTGAGAGGTCAATCAGCTGTCCTGCAACTCTCTTTTCTGATCCCTGTGATCTGTACACATCGTATAAAAGACAATGAATAGTAATACTCTTTCGAATGCGTACATTATTACGCCGATCACTGCCAGACATCATTACAAGCTGTTTCGTATTCTCTTTTTTCAGCGCATAGTCATAGAGCTTTTCTTCAAGTCCTGGATTGTATTCCGACATCGCACAGAAGTCCTTTTTGTGGAGAACCATTATCTCAGACTCACAGGATGCCACCAGATCAGCTGTCCACACTGAGGAAGAAAAAAATGGCCGACTCCCATATATCTCGCCACTTCCCAGTTTTTTCAGGAACATTTCACTCCCGTTACAAGTGCAACTTACAGACACCCATCCTTTATTTATCATAAAAAGACAGGGATCGACATCACCCACACCTACAATTTTTTCGCCCTCCATGAACCTTTCAATACGCCATATTTTCTGAAGCTCTCTCCACGATTGATCACCGAGAAAACCATGTAACTCTCCCCAGATTGTCTCCTCTTCAGTCTCTGCATTAAGCGATCTGTTTTTTTCTATGAGTTCGGTTATACCAAGCACTTCCTTGAGTGCATCAGGATTAATCTCAAGGATTTTATCACGTAATTCTTCAGCAAGACCCAAGTTGCCATCATATGCTGCCTTTGTGTTTTTATCCAGCAGCATTGCAGTACCACTTTCAACCCCATTTATCTCAATTTCTTCATCTACTACGTCTAAAAATGCGCCTATGGAATCCTCATCAAAGCTGCTGCCATCCAAATCCATATTTAAGCCATTAGGATGGAAAGAAACAGCCATCACATTCTTGCTGATATGTCTCTGCCTGGGAATCAGTATATGCAGTGTTTCCATTATTACATCCTGCAAGGCAGGCAGGTTGGTACTATTTTGCAATTCTGTGAGGATCCGCTGTAACCCCTGTATCACAGAATCATAGGGATAAGAACGTAAAACGATAACGGCACTTATCGCAAGTTCATCATTTGAGTTTTCAGAATTAACAACTCTTTGCGTTAAAAAGTCAACCAGCTTCTCTCCCAAACTTTCATCTTTAAAGGAGGATAACTGCAAAACAATTTTCCGTTTTACAGCATCTTCAACCACAGGCAGGGCCTGAAAAATACGCAGTCCCATGGAATCTCCACCCAATTGAAAAATGGCAGCTACAACCTGTTCCTGAATACGCCTGTCGGGGTGAAGCAGATATCCTTCAATCAGCTGATATGTATCTGGGTCTTCAGTATTTGCCACAATAATGATCAAATTCCTGATAGCATACCATGGCAAGTCTTCCTTCAGGAATTGTTTCAACACTGGAAGGATATCTCGCCCATATCCTTTCAATATTTTTAAAAGCTGTAAACGATCATCTTTGGAAGGAGAAAAAACAAGTCTGTGCAACAGATATACCATGCCATCTTCCCCAAAGTATGACATGACTTTACCTGAAAAAACCTTTTGTTCATCACGACCAAAAAGCTGATATTGAAGCACCTTTTCAAGAATATCTTTAGTGCAAAGACTGGAAAAAACTTCTTTATACGGAGCCGTCAACTTTCCGCTGTTATTCAAGGTGGTATTACGAATTTTCCATAAAAGTCGCGTTGCAGATTTAAATTCATTCCATCTGTTAATACGTACAAATAACTCAAAACATTCTTTTAAAAAAGTTACAGAGTCGCCGTTAACACACTTCTTCCACGTATCCTGCTCAAGCAGGATCTGATAGTTACCAAAAAGTTCCAGAATTGCATTAAAGTTGTTATTGACAATGGCATGTTTTTCAATCGATTCTATGACAGTGTACCAGCCTTTCTTTTCAGCAGGCATCAACGCATATAATTTTTTGATAACCTCCTTGAACTCCTTACTTTCCTTATTCTGAAAAAAATATGTAAAGAACTCTTCAGAGAAGGTATTTGCAACGTCAGTATTTACAAAATACTCAGAGCTATTGTTTTCAATAGCTCTGATTCCCAGCTCCAGGCATTCCGGAACTTTGTTTTTTTCAATTGAATTCATATTGAAACCGCACTACACAATATACATGTTTCAATTTGATCAATTTACAGGTTCACCAAAAGGATTCAGTCCTTTAGCAGCGGCAAGGTCCACAGTCACATAGAGCTCCACTACAGTCGAACTTAAGGCACCGACAAGGCCATCTGAAATTTTGACCATACATGTCTTATTGGGTTTTACAAAAGCGTACATGGTTTCGCCAGATGAAGCCTCACCCACAAGCTTCCAGTTATTATTTGCCATACTGCTTTTCATGTAATCTTTCAACGAGGTAACTTCAATCCGTCCACTGTAATAATACAATCCTCCTGAAAAAGAGGCTGTTCTGATTGCCATACTTTTCTTTCGATTCCATTCCAAGCCTTTAGGAAGAATTATATCATCGTGGCTTTCTACGGGATTGTCTATGGCAGGAATACCAAGGTCCTGACCAACAGGCTGCGATCTTTTTGAACAACCGGAAATCATAAACAATAAAATTGTCATTCCAACAAACAGCCAGATCATGTTTTTTTGTATTTGTATCATTTCTTCCTCCTGAAAATATTGGTTAAAAATTCACATTTTCTAAAAATAGCATAGTCGGTTTATTCAACATATCTTTTTTATTGAAAGTATATAAAAACTTTTCACCAACTATTCTAATACTTCAACAAAAAGTTACCATAGAGAAATTCAACAATAATTACCAAACAAATTTTTATCTTTCCGACATTTTCTTCGCACACTACATTACTGAACGTATAGGCACTATATCAAAAATCTTTCATGTATATCTGTTTTCAGCACTTGAAAAACCATTTCATTTTTTTCACAAATGCAAAGGTAATTACCCTGAAATGTAATAAAACCCAATTAACAAATTGATTCATTTTTCGAGGAGAAGTACTAAAAGAAATGTATACGGAAATTTCATATCTGCCAACAGGTCATCACAGATATCCACGACCTGCTCAAGGGGTGTGAGCTCAAGCTGCCAAAGCTCTAAAATTTATACCCCAAACAGCATGGAATACCTGCCATCAGTACCCGAGAAATGAATGCGTGCTCAAATGCCTTATCCGTGTTTTCCAAGCAACTATCTCCCAAGATCTTTAATGACAAACAGTCATTTTTACGGTAATAAACATTGTGAAATAATTTCAACATATCAATTTTTTTCTTTTCCTTTAAAAGAAAAAATACAGATGGATAAACCGACATGACTGCCAGGAAAAACCAATATTTTACTTTTTATGTTATTGCTGTGATATGTATAGCGGCATTACTCTTTCTTTATTTCATATGGCGTGGACAGGATACAGTTGAACCTGCACCGACCTCGACAGCCATCGACAAGATCCTGGCAGAAGACATCAAAGTGCCCACGCAACATCCCGATGATAAAATGGCTCCCCAACCGCCTGCAACATCGCAGCCGGTCCCTACTACTCCCCTGGAAGTTGAATCTCCTGTTGTGCCTGACCCCGTCAACAAAGAAACTGTGGCCGCATTAGCAGGCGGTACTCCTTCCCCGCAAGTAGAATCTCTCAGTTCATCTGAACCATCATCACAGAATTTTGAAAAAGAAGAAACAGTTGCTGTCCATGAGACCTTAAATAACAATGATTTACCAGCGCAAAACACACCTGAAGAACAACCTTTGACGAAAAACCCCTCTTCAGCTATAGAAGATAGATCAACAACGGATACATCACTGTCCCCATGTGAAAAAACTGCTCGACATATTATTGATTTTTATAATCATCTGGATCAACAAAAATATATTCAATCATATAACCTTCCAGAACCAAGTAACATCTACTTCTCTCACCTCATTCAAAAATTGCTTGATAACCCACCAGTTGTGACAGGAGAAACAGATGATCTCTTTACAGTTTTGCAAAATACTGCCCACTTTTTTCGTGTAATTGGAAAAGATAATATCATCCTTCTCAAGGCGATTTTAGATAAAGAAACGAAACAGTTTGAAACTGTACTACAAGACTTCTACGCACTTATCCATATCCCAGGGTGTCTGCAAGAACATTTTGGTCTGACCGTTTCCAACGATGCATTATATGATTACGCAGGATTTTTCCTTAACAGTATGGGAGGACGACTGTATCTTTTTAGACGTGATTCCAAATCCCGTATGATAGTAAGTTATTATTCCATTCTTCTTATTGATATGGCTAACCAACGAAAAGAAAATAAACATGGTATCAATTTAGCGACCCATATCAATCAACTCATCGACGAATTTGAATCAACAAATAACGAAATTATTTTACTGGATGAATATCTTGATAAATTGTATCAGTTGCAGGATCACTATACATTTTTTGAGTAATTTGTTCTCATTTACAATCAGAAAAGACATTTACAAACTCACATAATTCACCGTAAAAAAAGATTCAATGTTTGAATCGTCTGAATAAGAGTAAAGGTCAAATTCAACATACTGTTTATAAGGAATTTGAGCTGATCTCTTCGGAAAAACCACACAAAAAATATTTAAACATTGTATGAACATGCTCAGCTTCAACAAAGATCTTTTTACATTCTTGCAGACATCCACCAGCCCCTATCATGCTGTCTCCAACCTAGCATCGTTTTTTTCTCAAGCCGGTTTTAAACGATTACAGGAAACAGAAAAGATTCAGCCAAACCACGAGAAATTTTTTCTGATCAGAGACGACGGAAGTTTCATATGCAGCAAGACTCATGGTGATTTAGCATCAGGTTTCAGAATTCTGGCCACACATACTGACAGTCCTGCTTTACAGATTAAACCTCAGCCGGATATGTACGCCAACAGTTACCATAGATTAGGGGTCGAAGTATATGGTGGACCACTTTTAAGCACATGGTTTGACAGGCCGTTGGGTATCGCAGGAAGGGTACACTGGCTCAAAAATACAGGAGAAGTAACGAGTTCACTTTTTGACAGTGAAAAACCTGTTGCAGTAATCCCGAGCCTTGCTATTCACCTCAGTCAGAACGAATATAAAGATAAGGCTGTGAATAAACAAAAAGATATTCTTCCATTGACCGGGCTGGATACAAACAAAAAATTATCAGCATATATTACTGAAAATATAGAAAAAAATGAAGGCAGACCTGTAAAAAAAATCCTTGGATCTGATCTTTTTCTCTACGACAATTCGCCTCCGGTACTCTGCGGTTTAAACAACGAGTTTATCGTAGGAAGCAGACTTGATAATCTTTTAAGCTGCTATGTTTCTGCGAGGGCAGCACTCTCCTCACCTGGAGAGGGGAATTACATTATAATCTGTAGTAACCATGAAGAAATTGGATCAACAACACAAAGCGGTGCCGATGGAAATTTTTTACTTTCATTTTTAGAGAGGCTTATCCCTGATCAACAGGAAAGATATCAAGCTCTCGCAAAATCCCTGCTTATTTCTGTGGATAACGCTCATGCGACACATCCCAGTTTTTCTGAAACTCATGATCAGACTCATCCCGTTTCATTGAACAGGGGACCCGTTATCAAAAAAAATGCCAACCATAGATATGCCACAACTTCTGGCACCAGCTCACTTTTTTCCATGCTTGCAGAAATGGTGAATGTGGAAATACAATACTTTGTTATGCGAAATGATATGAGATGTGGCAGTACAATCGGCCCGATGACCTCTGCTAAACTGGGAATTCAAACTGTGGATGTAGGCATTCCTTCTCTCGCCATGCACTCAATACAGGAGACAACAGGAGTGAAAGATCCATGGCTTATGTACACAGTGCTCGCTGAGTTCTTACATCGAAAACAATTGCCCGTACTACCTTCATGTATATGAAACATTGCAGACTGTTTCTGGTAATCATTCTTGTTCTTTTCCTGTTTCCAGGACAGGTGCTCTCCATAACACCTCAGCTCAAAAAATATGTAAGGAAATACCACTCGATCACCATCCCGAAAGAACAGCTGGTCAGGGTAACTACCTACAACTATCTCATAGAATATTTTAGTAGTTTTTCCTTTTTCCAACCCAACCACAAAGTGAGCACGGACTTTGTAAAAGCACTCATAATTGCCGAGTCCGGGGCAAACCCAAATGCTGTTTCAGCAAAAAAAGCCAAGGGTCTCGGACAAATCATCTATACTACCGGAAAACGGGCCGCCGAGGAATTATATGCAACCGGAATACAATTTCGTTACATACATCCATCCAAGCTGAGACATTTACAGGAGAAAGATTTGTTCGATCCAGCCATCAATATTCTAATAACCTGTTACCTGATCTCAAAATATAATTTCAGATTTAATGGTAAACTTGACCTTGTTGTCTCAGCCTGGAATGCTGGCGAACATGTGGATTCTTTGAAAATCGGCCTGCCTGCACCATATACAGAAACATACAATCTCATTGGCAAGGTAAACGGGTATTTCATTTATCTGCTTAAGATGCGGGAGAAATAACAGCATTTATCGACAACAAAAGGAGACCTTGTTATGTATAAAAGCAACTATAAATGAATAAGGTTTACCTGCATAAACTATAAAAACATATAAGGACAAATAATCATCAAATAACAGGATCAATTCTATGAGCAACGAAGATAATAAAATCATCTATTCAATGATACAGGTAAGTAAATACTATGATAACAAACCTGTTATTAAAGATATCTCTCTTTCCTATTTTTATGGCGCGAAAATCGGTGTCCTTGGCTTGAACGGATCAGGGAAATCAACACTGTTACGGATACTTGCAGGGGTTGACACAGAATTCAACGGAAAAACAGTTTTGTCTCCTGGACTGACAGTGGGGCTCCTCGAACAGGAACCTCAACTGACGCCTGACAAAACTGTGCGTGAAATTGTTGAAGAAGGTGTAGCAGAGACTGTTTCACTACTCAATGAGTTTAATACGATTAATGAGCAATTTGCCAAACCGATGTCTGATAATGAAATGAATGATCTCCTTGACCGCCAGGCAAAGGTTCAGGAAAAGCTCGACGCCCTGTCTGCCTGGGATATAGACAGCAGGCTTGAAATGGCGATGGACGCACTGCGCTGCCCGCCCCCTGATACTGTATGTGCACATCTTTCAGGCGGTGAAAAACGCCGTGTTGCACTCTGCAGGATTCTTCTGAAAAAACCCGATATCCTGCTGCTGGATGAACCAACCAACCATCTGGATGCAGAATCCGTTGCCTGGCTGGAACATCATCTGCAATCCTATGAAGGTACGGTCATCGCAGTAACCCATGACAGATATTTTCTCGACAATGTTGCCGGCTGGATCCTGGAACTTGACAGAGGAATGGGTATTCCCTGGAAAGGCAATTACAGCTCCTGGCTGGAACAAAAAGAAAAACGTCTCGCCAACGAAGAAAAAAAAGAGACTCAACGCAGAAAAACTTTGCAGCGGGAACTGGAATGGATTCGCATGTCTGCAAAGGGCAAGAGAAGTAAATCAAAGGCCAGGATTAACGCCTATGATAAACTCATGTCCCAGCAGGTTGATAAGGTGTCAGACGATATGGAGATCTATATCCCGCCTGGGCCGCGGCTGGGTAAGGTTGTAATAGAAGCAAATGCTGTGAGCAAGGCTTTTGGAGATAAACTTCTTGTTGAGAATATGACATTTTCTCTTCCAGCTGGTGGTATTGTTGGTGTGATCGGGCCAAATGGTGCCGGTAAATCGACTCTTTTCAAGATGATTATGGATAGGGAAAAGCCTGATAGCGGATCTATACGTATTGGTGATACAGCCAAATTATCCTACGTTGACCAGGAAAGAGATAGTCTCGACCCGGAACAGACGATATGGCAGGCTATTTCAGAGAATCAGGACACCATATGGCTTGGCACAAAGGAGGTTAACAGCAGGGCGTATGTCGGGAAATTTAACTTTACAGGCCAGGATCAGCAGAAAAAAGTAGGCCTGCTTTCAGGCGGACAACGCAACCGTGTACATCTTGCCCGTATGCTCAAAGAAGGAGGAAATGTGCTCCTTTTGGATGAACCGACCAACGATCTTGATGTCAACACCCTGCGCGCGCTGGAAACAGCTCTGGAAAACTTTGGCGGCTGCGCAATCATTATCAGTCACGATCGCTGGTTTCTTGATCGTATTGCAACCCACATTCTCGCCTTTGAAGGTGACTCAAAAGTAACATGGTTCGAAGGAAATTATTCAGATTACGAAAAGGACAGGAAAGCGAGATTAGGTAATGAGGCTGACATACCCAAACGCATTAAATACCGTCAATTGACTCGATAACAAACATCAAAAAATACCCTTACCAGAAAGTCTGGCAGGGGTATTTTCACAACCTTTCGATACAGGATAAAAGCTCACTTAATTCCTGAATTCTATTTTCAGCAACTGCCAGAGAGCCTTCTTTACTGTCCCTTTCAATTGATACAGCAATTTCATGAATACCTTCCAGCCCAAGACTTGCCGCCGCGCCCTTGATTGAATGCGAAGCAGCCCGTACAGCAGAGCTGTCCCTATCTTCTATTCCCTTTTGAATATCTTTAATATCCTGTGTAAAGGAATTTTTAAAAATAGCAAGCAACTCATTGAGCAGATCAACATCATCTGCCACCTGCTCCAGGGCAAACTCTTTATTCCATTTCAATCGTTGCATCTCTCGTTCCTCTTTTTCGCCGATTATATTATCGTTTTCCGTAATGCCACCTGACTACTAAGGCAAATAAAGGAATCATAGCCTTCTGTATACAATCAGAGGCACGTACGTATCTGTTTCCAGGGTATCAATCCCTCTCTCACTAAATAAAGATCACCGTCTTTACAGCCAACAATAGTTGAGCCCGCCTGAGCATCAGAAGAGCCGCCATCCAAAACCAGATCAATATTTTCACCAAAAATATTTACAACATCGCTGGCACTTCTGGCTGGTTCCATACCGGAAAGATTTGCACTGGTGGCAGTTACAGGCCCTCCCAATTTCCGGCATACTTCAGTTGCAACAGAATTTGATGAAATACGGATACCAATATTCCCGGTACCACCTAATAACAATCGAAGTATCCTGTTACGAGCCGGAAAAAGTAATGTCAAAGGCCCCGGCCAGAAAGCATCCATAAGTTGCGTATATACATCTGGAATAGATGCAACAAGGTCAAAAAGAGACTCCCTTTCAGCAATTAAAACAAGTACCGCCTTGGCGCTTTTTCTCATTTTTACATCAAAGAGTCTCTTTACCGCCTTCTCTGAAAATGGATCAACCCCGAGTCCATAGTAACTTTCAGTAGGAAAGGAAATAAGTCCGCCATTTTTTATACAGGCAACAGCGTCACAAATCCTTTCCCTCTGTTCTACAGGCAGAAAAGCATCACATGTTTTCAATTTTTTTTGCCTTCTTCTCTACTTCTTTTGCCATACGTTTTTTATACTCATCCAGCCTGGCAGCAACTTTTCGATCAGAAAGAGCAAGAATCCGAGCGGCAAGTACTCCAGCATTTTTAGCACCAGCCCCGCCTATACCCATTGTCGCAACAGGAATGCCAGGAGGCATCTGCACAGTGGAGAGTAAAGCATCAACCCCCTGTAACGAGGAGGCATCAAGAGGAACACCTATAACCGGCAACGGTGTGTGAGCCGCCAGCACTCCGGCAAGATGGGCAGACATCCCTGCACCAGCAATAATAACTTTAATTCCTTTTTCCTTTGCTTCCTCCACCCATTTCACAGCGCGCTCGGGAGTTCTATGCGCTGAGGCCACTGTTATTTCATAAGGAATACCGATCTCCTGTAAAAATCTGGCGGCATGTTCCATTGCCGGATAATCGCTGTCGCTTCCCATTACAATTCCAACCCTGGGGCCTGTATCCTTTGAAACAATTCTTTTCATCGCCTTTGCTCCAATGTCACTGCGGTAGTAACTGCCTGTCCATGAGATTTTCTCAACAGCCTTGTAAGCCCGTTGCAGAGCCTGATCAAGACTTTTCCCCATGGCGGTAACTCCCAAAACCCTGCCTCCTGAAGTTACAACACGCTTATGTTGGCGAGATGTCCCAGCGTGAAAAACTGTAACTGAAGGAACCTTACCAGCACGAGACAACCCCTTTATCGATTTGCCGGTCTCATACCTTCCTGGATATCCCTCAGATGCCATAACCACACATGCGGTCGGTCGAGGATCTATCTTCATTGTACATTTGGCAAGAGTACCATCAATACAGCTGTTACATATATCTACAATATCACTTTTCAATCTCATCAGCAGTGGTTGTGCCTCAGGATCTCCAAACCTGCAGTTAAACTCCAGGACATTAACCTTTCCTTTTGAAATCATCAGCCCAGCATACAACATCCCTTTAAAAAGCCGTCCTTCTTTCTCCATCCCCTTAAGGGTAGGTAACATTATTTTATCAATAATATATTGTGAAATTTCCTCTGTTACCACGGGAGCTGGAGAATAGGCCCCCATCCCACCGGTATTGGGACCTTTATCTCCCTCAAAAATTGCTTTGTGATCTTGAGAAGTGGGCAACGGTGCAATCGTTTTTCCATCAGCAAAGGCGATAAAAGAAGCTTCTTCACCCTGCAAACAATCCTCTATTATAATTCTGGTCCCGGCATCACCAAATACCTTTTCAGTGAGTATCGTATCAACAGCATCATGAGCCTCCTCTACTGTCATAGCTACGATTACCCCTTTGCCAGCAGCAAGTCCATCAGCTTTTACAACGATAGGAGCACCTTTTTGCCTGATATACTCCTTTGCCTTTTTCCCGTCAGTAAACACCCCGAAATCTGCAGTGGGAATGTTATATTTTTTCAAAAATTCTTTGGTAAAAACCTTGCTTCCTTCCAGAATAGCCGCTTTTCGAGACGGTCCAAAAATACGTAACCCCTTTTCTTCAAACGTATCAACAATCCCCTCAACAAGGACGGCTTCTGGCCCTACAACTGTAAGGTCAATACCTTCTTTGCTGGCAAATTCTGCTAATGCTGAAATGTCGTTCGCCGAAATATCAACACATCTGGCAATTTTTCTAATACCTGCATTTCCCGGTGCACAAAAAACCTTTTTTACTTTTTTCGATTGCTTTATTTTCCACACCAAGGCATGTTCTCTACCACCAGATCCTATCACTAAAACTTTCATTATATCCTCATTTCACTTGTTTGTTTACTATCCTGGCATATGACAAGATACATGTCATTTACTTTACATCTTTACAAACCAAATATCGAAATTTATTCAATAATTATTAAACTATTTTTATTTTTAACTGCACCTAACTCTTGCGTCACAAAAAACAATATAGTAAGAAAGACATCTTCCATCAAATCTATTTTATACAAGTATCTCGTGTTGACAAAGCAAAGGTAACTTTGTAAAGAAATGAATGACTATTCACTTTTTTCTATCTGTTGACATATTAGATATTCAATAAGTTTTTATTGATATATGAAAGTTATTGACAAGCATTCAAAAATAATTGTTGCCGCAACGAAGGTTTTCGCGAAAAAGGGTTTCTTTAACGCGAGAATTTCTGATATTGCGAAGGAAGCAAAGGTTGCTGACGGCACAATTTATCTCTATTTCAATAACAAGATTGATATTCTCGTATCTGTTTTTGAAAAAGAAATCGGAGTACTTGTCTCACAAACAATGAAACTACTCGATGCAGAACCAGACCCGAGAAAGCAACTGGAGATTTTTATTATAAAGCATCTTACCACGATGAAAAAAAACAAGAACCTTGCAGAGGTAATACAGATAGAACTCCGCCAGACCAACAAACTTATAAAAGATTATCGTAATACAAAGTTCAACGAGTATCTAAACATTGTCTCAACTATTATTAAAGAAGGTCAGAAACAAAAAATATTCAGGCAGGATATCATTCCTGATGTGGCAAAACGAATAATTTTCGGTGGGTTAGACGAACTTTCCAGAGTGTGGAATCTCTCTCTGGAAACCAACTACTCTGTAGAAGATGCCAGCTTTCAAATTGTCAGGATATTTCTATCAGGGATGACCGTTGTAGAGGCAGAGGTCCCGCCCCTCTCTCTCTAACTATTTTTCGTTACTTGCTTAAAACAGCCAAACTCGTATAAAGGGTCTTGGGTTAATTTCTCCCCCTCAAAAGATATAGGCACCTTGTTGGCTTATGTCACTCCGACATTACCAAAACACATTTATTTTCTTGTTTTGTATGACCGAGTTTCACCGGTAAGGTAATAAAAATCTTGCGGCAGTATAAAAGACTTTTTTCCAAATACCCCTTTTTCATCGGATAACATGACCAGCCACCTTCCCTGTTATTATGAAAATGAGGACGGCCTGATATCAATGACCTCGAATTCCCGAACTCCTCCAGGTGTTTTTGCCACAACCTCATCACCCACTTCTTTCCCCAGAATAACACGTCCTAAAGGGGACAGTACTGAAATGGAACCTTTTTTCACGTCGGCTTCCTCTGGTCCCAGAAGCTGGTAGGAAACATTGTCATCAGTATCCAAATCCAGCAGGGACACTACAGTTCCAAAAATTGCCCGGTCACAGGATACTTTGGCGCAGTCTATTACTTCAGCACGTGAAAGTTTATCCTTTAACTCAAGGATTCGCCCTTCAACATGACCTTGCCTTTCTTTAGCAGCATGGTATTCAGCATTTTCTTTCAAATCACCATGCTCCCTTGCTGTTTCTATTGCCTTAACCACCTCCAGACGCTCTACACGCTCCAGCTGCTCAAGTTCTCTCTTTAATTTTTCATTACCCATTTTCGACATGGGTATTCTTTCCACCATTTTCAAACCTCCAACAAAAAATAAAACCCTGCAATAAAGTCAGCATAGCAGGGGTATCAAAAAACAAGCAATAATCCAAATTATTACCGTTTACCAACGGTATATCAACGACAAACCGCCTTCCGTCTCATCATAGTTGTTACCATTGTGATTTACGAGACTTCCTTTTAATAAAAAGTGCCGGTTTATTTCAAGAAAAATATTTACATCAAACTCATGAGTAAAACAGACGTCATTCTCATAACCAAGAGAATAGCCATAGGTCAAATAACTTAATGGACTGCCAATATTTGATGAGCTTTCAAAGAGGTGGGTATAATGCAAAGAGACAACATGCTGCCAGTAGCGATAAGGACTCCAGTATGCCCTGTCAATAGTGTCAGGCGAAACTCTAAACTGCCCGTCCATAATTATATTTTCTTCAGAGTTCTGGATATTTTCATAGCTATACAAAAGCTTTACCTGTTTTTTTTCGCCAAAAAGATGATAGCTTGTCCAAAATTTCACCCGGTTTTGTGTATTATCATCTGAGTATTCTCTGAACCTGAAGTCCAAGCCAAAAAACCAGCGTGGAAAGATATCAATTTTCAAACCGGTTTCAAAGTCTCTATATAAAATTGAATCAGTGATTGACAGGAGGTTATCCTGAACAATATCCTGCCCCACCCTGACAAACATATCTACCTTCCTACTGATCCGGCTTATAAGCTCCGCCTTATAAATAAATTCATCAGGAGCATTGTTTGCGGTCTTTTCAGAACCCAGACTGAAATTTGCGTCAAGAATATCTTTATAATAGGTGGAATACCTCCCTACAATTCTGTTTGAACTCGCTTCGTCCTCATTATTGTATTCCTTATATTTATTACGAGTTATATTAAAACTAAATTCCTGATCATAGTAGGGCATCAACCAGATCTCAACGCCCATACCTCGCTTTTTCAGATTTTTATAGGCATCTCTTCCCTTCTTCCTCGTTTCAAAAATATTTGTTGCTATTCGGGGTTGCCTTTTTAATCTGTTCGCATCAATCATTTCATCAAGGCCTGGATACAGAGGACTTTTGTTTTTCATAAGTGCATACATTTTAGCTTCCTTGCCGTAAAGACCGAGTCTCTTATAAATACCAGCAAGATCAACTAACGATTCCTCAGCACCATCTTCCTCAAGTAAATCCAGATACTCTTTTTCCGCCCTGAAAAAATTCCTCTCATCCACTGATTTTTTCGCAGCAACTTCTTTTTCAATCAATTTCTGCCATTTATACTTGCCATACAAGGAAGCTGCAATCTCATCAACAGTTGCCCCTCTGTTCCCAGCAACAAAGCTGGGTTGCATAATCTGTGTCATAGATTCCTTGTAGGTAGGCTTGGTAAAAGTAATATAATTTAAAAATGTTTTTTTCAGCGGTGGAAGATGAAAATTAACTTTTTCAACTTCCATTTTTTCAAGAAAGATGGAGTTAACAGGAACAGCAAGAAGAGCATCATACTCTGCTATTGCCTCCTCTTTTCGTCCCTCGGCCCACAATGCACGGGCTAAAATCAACCTTTTCCAGAATAATGTATCATTATCCGGCTCACCAGCATCAGATTGCTCGACCTTTTTCTTTTTTTGCTCACTGGTGATACGTTCAACAACTTTCTTGTAATAGCCGCCCTTAAACTCGATATTCAAACGGTTTTGCAGATAATAGGATTCATGAGGCAATAAATCTATTAATTCATTTACAATCTTTAGAGCTTCATCATATCTGAATAGTTCTGATAATAATGCAACTTTCATTTTTCTGGCACTCACAGACTCTGGCAGCAAATCCTGTGCGAGGCTCAATACGGAAAGTGCACGTTCACACTCCCCATACTCATTATAAATATCGGATATATCAAATAAATCAAAAAAGGAAAGCTGCTTTTCAGCCACCAGTTGCCTGTAATGTGATCGGCTGTCTGCTAGCTTTTTTCGAGATAACAAATCCAGCAGGACAATCTTTTCATGACCAATGTCCGTGCCATATTTTTCTAATTTTTCCTCGAGAATTTTCCAGCGTTTTAAATAATAATCCACTCTCAGATCATACTGGAAAATTGTTTGTCTGCTGATTATATGTGTTTTTTCTAAAGAGGTAGGAAGAAGTATATTATCGAGAATTTTTCGTGCTTTTTTATACTGCTTTTTAGCAAAAAAAATCTCAAACTCCAACAAATCTATGGTCCTTTGTTTATAATCTGTTTTCTGCGATCCCGTATTTTTATAGGATGTAAGCCAATCTTCTGCCTTGGTAAACTGCCCTTCCACGATTGCCAAGCGCACAAGTTTAACAAGACTCGTTTCTACCTGAATATCGTTGGCAAGCACCTGTCTGAGAATCTGCTCAGCTTCAAAGGTCATTCCCCGTCCCTGCAGGGTGTCAGATTCATGAAAGGCAATAGTTGCCTGCTCCGATCTGTTATCACGTGTTCTTTCCAGCAATGACCGGTATATCTTGCTAGATGTATCATATTTCCCATTTATATTCAGTGCTTCGATATAAGCTAAATCCAGTGACATACTGCGCGTTTTTTCAGGATGTGTCTGATCAAGACGCTGCCAAATGAAATCAAGAGTATCGACCAAACCAAGTTTACCGGCCAGTATAAGAGCCTGCACACCGAGCTGAATATTCTCTTCCACAATCGAAAGATTTGCCAGCAAATCATCAAGCACCTCCTGCTCCAGACCACGCTCCAACTTTACCTTTGTATATAACTGTAAAAATGGAATCTTCTGAGAAGAGGATATCATTGCTCGTTTAATTTTATTCAAAACAGTAAGTGCTTGCTGAATTTCACCAGCTCCTTTTTTCAATCCAGCTAACCTGAAACAGTAGTTTTGAGGAGACTCGCTTAGCTCGCAAAGCATCTCAAGAAGATTCGTCTCAATCCTGTATTTACCTCTACTGTGTAACAACTCTGTCATTTCCTCGAATAAAGACTCCTTGGCAAGAGTTACTCTGTCGAGATCATTCCAGAGTTTCCCGGCCCCTCCATTTTCTACGATGGGGAGGTACTGTTCGGCTAACTGTAATCTGATTTGCTCTATTTTTTTCTGGATTTCCCTGTCTTGTCCATATCGCTTAGATTTTGAAATTTTTTCATAATACATCAAGGCTTTATCTGGTCTTTTAATATGATCCAGATATATATCCGCTATGGTCAGACCAATAACATCTGTTGAAAGCGTGCTGTTGTATATTTTTTCCAAATGCTCAAGAGCATCTGCTGGTTTATTGTTTTTGAGATAATAATTTGCAAGGCTGCTATGAAACGGGAGGTATTCATTATCAATTGCAAGATACTCCTTTACCAATGAAAGGCCATTGTCAGCCAACTCCTGACTGGCCGCAAATTGAGCAGCATCAAAGAGAATAGTGGTATCATTGTCACGTAGCTTGAGGAGCCTTTTAAAGTATAGCAACGCTTTATCTGTTATTTTTTCCTGAGCAGCATAGTAGGCAAGTTCTTGTAACACGCCAATATCATCAGCTTGCCGCATACAAAGGTACTCCAACAGCAAAATGGCATTTTCTGCCTTTCCGTTCTGTTTAAATGCATTGATTTGCCCTCTTAATGCATCAAGGGCCATGGCTCCAAAGGGTTCTGCCTCATAAACCTGGCCAAAAAGCCTGCCGGCCAAATCAAAGCGATGTTGTTGCATGGCTATTTCACCGGCAAGCATCAGAAATTTCTGGTTGTCAGGCTCCATCTCGAGCAGAGCATCCAAGAGAGTAATTGCCCGCTCCAACTGACCAATAGAAACATATAACCTGCACAGCTCCCATTGGGCGGCGATAATATTGGGCTTAATATTTAACAATTTTTGATAGAGCGAAATGGCCTTGGAAACATTCTCTTTCTGGACTGCCAGTCGCGCATCTTCCCACATGTCCTGCCAGAGAGGCATCGTTTCCTCTGAAGAACCCTTTTTTTCTATCACGAGTGAACTATCAATCGTTTTAAGGTCAGGGCCATCTGACGCTCGAGCTTCAAGGAAATGAAGAGTAAAGACAATAGAGACTATAGCAGAAAAGTAGAAAAATGATGTTTTCATTATACTCACAAGTCTATACCATATCTTTCCTGTTAGCCGTGGCAGGAATAACATACGTGTAACTATTCACGATTGTCACCATTAACAACGATCCTGGTTCCGTCAAAAAAGTCAACAATATCAGGCATTTCTGATTCAAGATATTTCCGCATTTTTTTTAGTAGATTTACTTCTATTTGTCTCACCCTTTCACGGGATATATCAAATTTGTCAGCAATATTCTGCAGGGTAAGAGGCTCATCTGTTAACAGCCGCTGCTCAAGGATCATTTTTTCCTTTTCATTAAGCTTATCTTTTAAAATATCGATAAGCTGCCCTAATTTCACCTGCATTTCCCTGCCGGCAATGGTCGTTTCAATAGTCGGCCCGGAACTTGGAATAAAATTTTTCTGCTCATCTTCAGAGTCAGAACGTACAGGGGCCTCAAGGGAAACATCCCAACTATCCATCCTCTGGCTCATCTCAATGACTTCTTTTTCTTTGACATTGAGCCGTTCCGCCAGAAGCTTTGGTTCCGGGGAGAACCCCTGAGCCTCAAGCAATTTTTTTTCTTTGTTCAGGGAGAAAAACAATTTTCTTTGTGCCTGTGTCGTTCCTATCTTCACAAGACGCCAGTTATCCATTATAAATTTCAACACATAGGCACGAATCCAATAGGCGGCATAGTAGGAAAACTTTACACCACGGTAGGGATCAAATTTTTTAGTAGCCTGTACCAGTCCGACATTGCCTTCCTGGATGAGATCCATAAAATTCTGCATCCAGTATTTTTGAAAATCCATGGCAACTTTGACAACCAGTCTCAAATTGGATGATACAAGACGATAGGCAGCATCCTGATCACCTGTCTCTTTAAACCGGATTGCAAGCTCATCAGTTTCTTCGCGGGAAAGCAGCTCATACTGACTGATTTCCTGAAGGTATCTGTGCAGAGCCGGATTACTGAGTGCCGGAAGATTTTCTTCTTCAGGCAATGCTACAAGAGGATTTGTCATAACCTCTTTCTCTTCATTTTTTTTTGTTTCGCTCATCTGTATATTCTATTATCCTCTCACCAGGAAGTGAAATAGCTCATCTATAAAAAAGAAAACAAACTCTATTCATCTTTAATGGCATCCTAACTAAGTACTTCAAGAACGTCAATATTACCATATTGTGAGACAAGAAGAAAATTCTATTTTTTTCTCGGAAAAAGTGTGATAAAAGAAAAAACTTTACCTCCGTCATACATACTCAATGGTTTAAAATATCCACATTCGTAGCCTCATGAAAAATATCAGGAACTTTAGTATCATAGCTCACATAGATCATGGTAAATCCACGCTTGCTGACCGCATGATTCAAATCTGCGGGTTAATCTCTAAAAGAGAATTTAAAGATCAGCTCCTTGATAATATGGATATTGAGCGGGAACGCGGTATCACAATTAAAAGTCAGACTATTTGTCTGCCATATACTGCTGAAGATGGAACCTCCTACTCTCTGAATCTTGTCGACACTCCTGGCCATGTAGACTTCAGTTACGAGGTTTCACGCGCTCTTACCTCGTGTGAGGGAGCAATACTGCTTATTGATGCCGCCCAGGGGGTTGAAGCACAGACTCTGGCAAATTTATATCTAGCCATGGAAAATGATCTGGAAATAATTCCAGTTATTAACAAAATTGACCTCCCTTCGGCAGAGCCTGAAAAAATTTCACTCCAGATAGAGGATGACTTAGGTCTTGACAGTGATCTCATTCATCTTTGTTCAGCTAAAACAGGAGAGGGAGTACCTGACATCCTGGAGGCAATTGTCTCTCATATCCCTGCCCCCGAAGGTGACGAGTCAGAGCCATTACAGGCGCTCATTTTTGATGCCAATTACGATCCCTTCCGTGGTACCATTATCTCCTGTCGCGTGGTTAACGGATCAATGAAACCTGGAGATATCATTTCATTCATGTCCAACGGCAGAGAGTACCGCATCGAAGAACTTGGAACCTTTGGTATCAAGAGAATTCCAGAAAAGAAACTCAGTGCCGGTCAGGTTGGCTATATTATTGCGGGTGTCAAAACTGTACAGGACACCCGCCCCGGCGACACCATCACTCTGGCAAAAACTCCATGCTCCGCACCACTGCCGGGATTTAAGGAGATACAACAGGTCGTTTTTTCTTCTATCTACCCTATCTCTACCGATGATTATGAAAACCTCGTGGCCGCAATGGAAAAGCTACAGCTCAACGACGCCGCCCTCACCTTTCAGAAAGACGCATCTGTTGCACTTGGGTTTGGTTTTCGCTGCGGTTTTTTAGGTCTCCTCCATCTAGAGGTCATACAGGAAAGGCTTGAACGGGAATTTGATATATCACTTATCCTCACGGTGCCATCTGTACGCTACAAGATATATCTTAAAAATAGGGAAATGATTGATGTAGACAACCCAGCCCATTTCCCCGATCCATCCACCATCGACAGAATTGAAGAACCCTATATCAAGGCAACCATTCTTATTCCCGAAAGATATATGGGCACTGTTATGACCCTCTGCATGGAGCGACGCGGGGTAAACACCAACTACCACTATCCCACTCCAGGTAGAATAGAACTGACATGCGAGCTTCCCCTTGCCGAGGTAATTTATGATTTTTATGACAGGTTGAAATCTATCACCCAGGGATACGGTTCTTTCAATTATGACCTGATGGATTACAGAAAGAGTCAACTGGTCAAACTGGACATTCTTGTAAATGGAGAGGTTGTGGATGCCCTTTCACAGCTGGTTCATGAAAGCAATGCGAGGAGCCGGGGACTCCGTGCTTGTGAAAAGCTGAAAGAGGAAATACCACGTCAGATGTTCAAAATTGCTATCCAGGCAGCTATCGGCGGTACCATTATCGCACGCACCAATATATCAGCACTGAGGAAAGATGTTACTGCGAAGTGTTATGGCGGTGATATTACGAGAAAAAGAAAGCTGCTTGAAAAGCAGAAGGCAGGCAAGAAGAGAATGAAAACGGTGGGGAATGTCGACATTCCTCAACGGGCATTTCTTTCTGTATTAAAATCTGATCAATAGCCCATATTGATTTAGATATCACACATAAATCAGATATAAGTCTATGTTATATATTCTTGCAGCATGGTTTTCAAAGCTGAAAGTCCTTCCCCGGTTCTTGCAGAAAAAACAACTCGACGCTCAGCAGGAATGGCGTGCCCGGCGTCCAGCGCAGCAGCCTGTTTGGATTTTTGGTTTCCTGAAAGTTTGTCCGCCTTGGTGTATACAGGTAGAAAGGGAATATCCATATGGCTCAACCAGTTGATTAACTGCCGATCCTGCATTTTGGGAGGATGCCTGATATCCATAATAATCACAACGACACGTAATTGTTCGCGTGCCGTAAGATAGGAAGAGATAAGCCGCTGCCAGCTTTCCTGCAAATCTTTTGAAACCTTTGCATACCCGTAACCAGGCAAGTCGACCAGATATACCTCTTTATCAATCAGAAAAAAGTTCAATCCTTGCGTTTTCCCGGGCTTACTGCTCACCTTGACATAGCCTTTTCTGCCAAGCAAAGCGTTAAGCAAACTTGATTTGCCCACATTTGATCTGCCGGCAAAAGCAATTTCCGGGTAAAGCGGTTCAGGAAGCTGCTTCAGGGCATGCACACTGAGCATAAACGTTGCTGTATTCCACCGTATCATATTCAGTAAACACCTTGTTTTACGATAACCTCAATACACAGACCCCAGTTTCAGTACTCCCTTCATGGCCATACCAGCCTTATCACCCAAGGTTACCCGGCCATTACCAGAACACCTTTCTCCTCTGTTTTAATCATGGGCACATTAAATAACCTTATTGAGGGCATATTCAATAATCCCCTCAGCCCCGCGTTTGGTCAATTCGGGTATCAATTCCCGTACCTTGTCTTTTGAAATGACGGTCTCCACTGAATACCAATCAGAGTCATAGAGATTAGCAATAGTTGGCCCGTTCAAACTTGGCAGGATTTCAACCACCCCCTTCAAAAACCTATCAGGTACATTCATTTTCAGGCCAACTATCCGGTCGGCACGTAAAGCACCCTGAAGCAGTATCGATATATTTTCAATCTTCTCTCTCTTCCAGGGGTCATGCCAAGCGTCTTTGTTGGCAATGAACTGGGTGTTGGACTGCATCAGCTCATGTATAATACGCAGGCCATGGGCACGAATTGTACTTTCTGTTTCTGTAACCTCCACGATAGCGTCTGCGAGACCGGAGACAACTTTAGCCTCGGTTGCTCCCCAGGAAAATTCAACATCAACATCTATATTTTTTTCTTCAAAAAATCTTTCCGTAACATTGACAAGTTCTGTTGCGATCTTTTTCCCCTGAAGATCCTCCAGTGTTTTAATCTCAGAATTACCTGCAACGGCTATTACCCAACGGGTAGGTTTTTTACTTACCTTTGAATAAACAAGATCACTTACAACCACCGCATCGGAAAGGTTTTCCATCGTCCAGTCCTTGCCGGTAATACCTGCATCCAGTATACCGCTCTCAACATACCGGGACATTTCCTGAGGACGGCAAATCGAACAATCAAGTTCCGGATCATCAATTTCCGGGAAATAGTTTCTGGCTGCCGGCTTAATCACCCAGCCAGCATTTTCAAAAAGTTCTATTGTTGCCTTCTCAAGGCTTCCTTTAGGAAGGCCCAGTTTCAATTGTTTTTGCAAAACCATTCTCTCCTTAAAAAGTCATTTATTGTAAGGGGCATTTCTTTGACTACGTAGATTCTTCAATCACGGCATACGAAAAATTTTACCGCAAGCAGATAATGGATATTTCAGAATCTTACACTTACCGAAAGGTAAAATTTTAACAAGCACAGAAATTGGCAGAATGAACAAGTATGTATGGCACCCGTACATACTTATCATTTATATACGTCTTCGGGATTAAAAATCCTTTTCCCAATAATTTTCAAACTATTTCCGTCCACCTTTCTAAAAAAACAGGAATCATAGCCAAGATGACAGGCTGCATCACCATTTTGCTTGACTTTGTAGATTATTGTATCTGCATCGCAATCAACCAGAATCTCCTTGATCTCCTGAACATTTCCCGAAGATTCCCCCTTCAACCAGAGAGACTTTCTTGACCGGCTCCAGTAATGCGCCTTTCCGGTCTTTATTGTTTTTTTAAACGCTTCTTCATTCACATAAGCGAGCATCAGGATATCTCCACTTTCATAGTCCTGTGCTATCGCAGGAATTATCCCATTGTTGCTTTTCGTAAAATCTAAGGTGATCATGGTATGTGTGTTACCCGTAAACTATGGAATTTCATCTTATATTTGCACAATTTTACTCAAATGCTGTACTCTATGCAGATGATCTCTTTTTGTCAAGAAGCCCAGGCTCTTACAGAAATAATCCATTACATTTCAAAAAAAATGCATATTATTTCAGAGATAAAAAATACTGTTTTTTACAGGTAAACTGTTTATTATGTCCACTCTTCCAGTTTTGAGCCCAGTGGATACAAAAAAAGTGCTCAAAACTGTAATAATCAACAAGTTGGAGTTTTTAATGTCTTCGATACAAAACAATTCAAAAGTTACCCTTTCATATGAAGGAAAGCTGGACAACGGCGATATTTTTATCAACATCACCGAAAAACAGCCTCATACGTTTACCCTTGGCAAGCAGGAAATGCCGCCAACTGTTGAAAACAGTCTCATAGGCCTGAAAATTGGAGAGACAACCAAAGTTCGAGTACCACCTGAAGAAGGATATGGTCATCGTCAAAAGATTCTTTTACATACAATAAACAGAAAAAAATTCAGTAACAAAATAGTGCCGAAGCCAGGGATGATCCTGTCTCTCAATGTGGATAAAGATGGAAAAGAGCACCAGGTTCCTGCAACAATCATGGAAGTGAGTGATGAATCAGTAATTGTAGACTACAATCATCCCCTTGCAGGACATCATCTCACCTATTATCTCAAAGTTTTAAATATTGAGAAAAACTGACACCTCCTCCTGAGATATTCCTTGTTACTATCTCAGGAGTGAAGCAATACCAACAACTTCTCCTATCTTACTTTTATTCAGCCTCCTGTACTGCTTATTCGTTCCTCGCGTCCTAAGCCTTTCTTACCAAACAAAATACTGATTATGTTTTATTAATTAACTGTTACCAGGGAAGTCACAGATCCACCAAGGAATATGGGAAGGTGTTTCACTCATCCGTATTATTCTTTCTTCCACACTCAGTTTTTTTTGCCCCTATCCTGTACATACAGATCCGTTTATGTATAATCATAAACATACGGTATATAATTATTCATAAAAAATAGAGGTACGGTATATGCAAATTGAAGATGATGAGATACTACAAGGATTCATTGAAGAGTCACTGGAACACCTCTCAGATATCGAAGCAGATCTTTTGTCCATCGAGTCAGGAGGGGCAAATATCGATGTTGATCTGGTAAATAAAGTTTTCAGAGCAGCACATTCCATCAAAGGCGGAGCCGGTTTCATGGGGCTTACAACCATTCAGGAACTCTCTCATGCCATGGAAAACGTCCTTGGGTTGATTCGAAGCGAAAAACTGATCCCAAATCCTGAGATCATCAATGTTCTCCTGCTTGGGTCTGACCAGCTCCAATCCATGATTGAAAACATTCAGGAATCAAATGACGTAGATATCACCTCTTTACTGACTCCGCTTAATGCTATTGTCGATGGTGATTTTTCATCACCTGAATCAACTGCTGCTGCAGCATCTCAGGAAGATGAGCCTGCTCTATCCAAACCGGAGCAAAGTCAAGAAGCAGAGGTTCAGAGCCAGGTTGAAAAAACAGACAGCAATGATACACCAGTAAAAGAGCCGGTCTCTCAATCAGAAGAGGACGTACAAACGGAAAGAGAGAGTATACCATCTGAAGAAATCCGGACAGAATCCCTCCCCGAATCTCCGACAGATGTGAAAGGTATTACTCAAATACCGGATACCTCCACTCCTATCAAAACGACAGGACAGGGTGATACAACACTTAGAGTGCATGTCAGTTTACTGGATCAGTTAATGACCTTGGCTGGAGAGCTTGTACTTAGTAGAAACCAGCTTCTCCAGACCATTGGAAAGGAGAATTTTCGCAGTGCAGAAACAGTTGGTCAGCGTATTGATCTGATCACCTCTGAACTGCAGGAAGCTATCATGCTCACCAGAATGCAACCCATAGGCAATGTATTCAATAAATTCCCTCGTGTTGTCCGCGACCTCTCAGGAAAACTGAACAAGAAGATTGATCTCACTATTGTTGGAAAGGATGTTGAACTTGACAAAACAATCATAGAATCAATCAACGATCCTCTAACTCATCTGGTGCGCAATTCAGTGGACCATGGCATTGAACTGCCTGAAGAAAGGAAGAAAAAAGGCAAATCTCCAACAGGAATAGTTGTTCTCAAAGCCTACCATGAGGCAGGTCAGGTGGTAATAGAGATCTCAGACGATGGAAAGGGGCTTGATGGTGACGCTCTTGCAGCCAGTGCAATCAGTAAAGGACTGATTACCCAAGAGCAGGCCCAGGTAATGTCTGATAAGGAGAAGGTTAATCTCATATTCCTCCCTGGTTTTTCCACAGCTAAAAAAGTAACTGATGTCTCCGGACGAGGCGTTGGCATGGATGTAGTAAAAACCAACCTGGATAAACTTGGCGGAAATGTAGATATTATTTCTGAGTTAGACCATGGTACTACCATTTCAATTAAGCTGCCACTGACCCTGGCAATTATTCCCTGCCAGATTATCATGACCGGTGATGAAAGATACGCTATACCACAGGTTAACCTGGAAGAACTGCTGCGTATTCCGGCGAACCAGGTCAAAGAACGTATTGAGCGTGTCGGTGACGCAGAGGTGGTTCGTCTGCGTGGTAACCTGCTGCCCCTGATCCGCCTGGCAGATGTCATTGGAATTGAACGTACTTACTATGATGACAAAGATCAGACTGTAAAGCCTGATAGGCGCCAGATGATATCCGACAGACGATCACATGAGCATCCGACCTTCAACACAGAGGACAGTGAGCTTTCTGGTAAAAATGATAAACAACCTCATAAAAGAAGTATTTCAGACAGAAGATATTCGGCTGCCAGCGCATTGAACATTGTTGTTGTATCAACCGGCGCAATGAAATACGGACTGATCGTAGATAAACTGCAGGATTCTGAAGAGATTGTTATCAAACCGCTCGGAATTCACCTGCAGCAATGCAAGGGATACGCAGGTGCCACCATCATGGGGGACGGTCGTATAGCCCTGATCCTTGATGTCGCCAATCTTGCCAGAATGGCCAACCTCACATCACTTGATGGCTCTGACAGGGCAACAGAGGTTGCCATTGCCCAGGAAGAATCTATTAAAGCTCTGAAAGACAAGCAATCGCTTCTTATTTTTAGAAGTTCGGAGGAAGAGCAGTTCGCTGTTCCCCTCAATCAGGTGGAACGTATTGAAAAGATCAAACGCTCGGATATCGAGGAGCTGGGTGGCAAAAGAGTCATGCAGTATCGTGAAGGAAGCTTGTCTCTGCTTGCTATTGATGATGTTGCCATGGTGCAAAGCCTTGCAGACCATGATGACTTGCTGGTCATTGTCTTCAATATCAAAAACAGACCCGTTGGTCTTCTGGCCATTGGCCCCATTGATGCCATCGAAATCCTTATTGAAGTTGACGACGTTACCCTCAGACAACCGGGTATCATGGGTTCTGCCATTATAGACAAGCATACCACAATGCTGGTTGATGTTTTTGAAATCGTGCAGACCGTCTTCCCTGAATGGTTTGAAGATGATCCTGTCTACGATGCCGAGATAGATGATCATGTAGCACCTCCAACCATTCTGGTTGCTGAAGATTCCAATTTCTTCAGGAATCAGGTTAAAGGATATCTTACAGAATCCGGCTACGAGGTCATTGAAGCTGAAGACGGCCAAATCGCCTGGAACCTGCTCAATGAACATGCTGAGGAAATCACACTCATCCTAACTGATATTGAAATGCCAAATCTTGATGGGTTTGAACTGACGAAATTGATCAGAAACAGCCCACGTTTCTCAACATTCCCTGTAATAGCACTCACGACCCTTGCAGGCGAGGAAGATGTGGCCAAAGGAAAAGCAGTTGGTATTGATGAATATCACATAAAACTGGACAAAGAACGATTAATGGCCAGCGTCCATGATTATGTGAAACGATTTCATTAATGATACCCCTCTATGCGAAAATGTAATTAATTTCAATATAATGGTAGAATTATTATGACAATTGCATCAAAAAATATCATTGAACTCGCCACCTTTTATGTGGGAAACGCCTTGTGTGGTATGGATATTCTCAAGGTTCAGGAAATCAATAAAATTATGCAAATGACCAAGGTTCCACAGGCACCTGAATATGTACTGGGTATCCTTAACCTACGAGGTCAGATTGTAACAATCATTGATCTAGGGAAAAAATTAGGCCTTGGAGAAACTGACCTGGACCAGGATCCTCGCAATATTATCGTTAATTCTTCTGGTGGTCATGTGGGGCTTCTTGTAAAAAAAATCAGTGATGTTATTGCTGCGGATATGGAAAAACAGGAACATCCACCTGCTAACATGGGCGGAATACAAGGGGAGTTTTTTACAGGAGTGTATAAAACAGAAAAAGAACTCATTGGCATTCTCAACGTTGAAAAAGTGCTAAGTATAGATGATTAGATGGGATCTTCGAAAATTCGTGTCCTTGTAGTGGACGATACGATTGTCTATCGCAAGGCAGTTTCTGATATAATGGAAGAAATTCCAGAGGTGGAGCTTGTTGGAGTCGCACACAATGGCAAGATAGCCATGTCCAAAATAAAAACCTTGAAGCCCGACCTGCTCACTCTCGACATTGAGATGCCCATAATGAATGGGCTCGAAGTACTTTCTGAAATAAAAAAGAATAATCTCAATGTAGGAGCAATAATGCTTTCCACCCTCACATGTGAAGGTGGTGAGATGACCTTAAAGGCTCTGGAGTTAGGAGCATTTGATTTTATTCTCAAACCCCGGAGTAATAATTTGGCTGCCGGGAAAAAAGAAATAAAACAGCGGATGCATCCGATCATTAAAGCTTTTGCACGCTCAAAAAACAGAGCTGCGCTCACAAAATCCAGCCCCGCTGCTCTCACCAGACAATTTCGACCATCAGAGAAAGCGGCCAGAACCTTATCACCATGCAGTACAACGCAGGTCTCGACTCCCTCAATAACCAGGCATAGAGGGAAATCTGAGATTGTTACCATAGGCATATCCACAGGCGGTCCCAATGCGCTAGCCCGGGTTCTTCCTGCATTACCTGGTGACATAGGAGTACCAATTGTCATTGTACAACATATGCCTCCTGTTTTTACAAAATCGCTTGCAAAGAGTCTTGATAAAAAATGTCTTCTTACAGTCAAAGAGGCAGAAGACGGGGAAAGTGTTAAAAACAATACGGTGTATATTGCACCGGGTGGTAAACAGATGAAACTTGTTGCCTCTGCAGATGGTTACAACAGACAAATTAAAATAACTGATGATCCTCCAGAAAATTCCTGTAAACCGGCCGTGGATTACCTGTTCAGATCCATTGCTGATTATTATGTTGGTAGAACAACAGCTGTTATTATGACAGGGATGGGGTCAGATGGTACCAAGGGGCTTCAGGTACTGAAAAACAAGGGAGGATATATTATTGCTCAAGACGAAAAAAGCTGTGTTGTATATGGTATGCCTAAAGCACCCATTGAAATGGGAATCGTTGATGTTATCTCTCCATTGGACAAAGTCGCAAGCGAAATTTTAAAGAGTTTGAGATAGCGTCACCTCACTTCAAAAGATAAATGATGATTAAAATAGCGCCAAACGAAATACAGCCAGTAGCAAAATATATCTATGATATTTCAGGAATTTTTCTCGACAACAGCAAATCATATCTCCTTGAAACCCGCTTAAGCTCCATTGCGGAAATGCATGATTGTAAAAGCTATGTTGACTTATGTAACAAAGCTAAAACAGAACCTTCAAAAAAGATTGAACGCGCAATTATTGATGCCATTTCCACAAATGAAACCCTGTTCTTCAGGGACAAAGGACCCTTTGATCTTCTTCAACACAAAATCCTTCCTGAAATAATTGATAGAAGAACTCCAAAGGCCTCCCAGGTTAAAACTCCTGTAAAAATATGGAGTGCCGCCTCATCAACCGGGCAGGAGCTGTACTCTATTGCCATCACCATCAAGGAACTCGTACCAAATCTTTCCAATTTCTCCTTTACGCTGCTGGGTACTGATATTTCGGATAAGGCGATTGCCCAGGCAAGTTATGGGAAATATAATAAATTTGAAATTGAACGTGGTCTGCCCAAACAACAACTGCAAAAATATTTCACATCTACGGGCAATTCCTGGAAGGTTAAAGATGAGATTCGAGCAATGGTACGGTTTAAAAAACTCAACTTGATGACCTCATTTACCGCACTTGGAAAATTTGACATCATCTTCTGTAGAAACGTGGCAATTTATTTCACACTTTCTGATCGTAAAAAGCTCTTTAACAAACTTGCTGACAGCCTTGCTGATGATGGATATCTGATCATTGGTTCGACAGAGTCTTTGACAGGAATCTGTCCTCTCTTCGTCCCCAAAAGACATCTTCGCTCAATTTTTTATCAGAAAAAATAGGCGTGTACTTTCTTTCAGATACTTTAGATAATTAAATTATCAATATCAAAACATACTTGATCGAACCATAGACATATATATGATATGCTAAAAATAAACTTTTAACTGTAACCGGGATATTGGCAGAACAAGCAATTATTCAAGGTTCCCTTCTATGTTTCCTGACCCAGGGAGGAACAGGATTTTTTTGTCTCCATACTCCTCGTTTTTCCTTTCTCGCCAACGCCTGCTTTTCTCTCCAACCTGCACACTCCTCTCTGTGACAGAAATAGATATGCACCCAGGCAGCCCCTCGTTCCACAAGCAGCTGGTTAACACATCTTTTCCCCAAGAAAACATCAGCGATTTTCCGTCCATACATATCCGTGTAATATTCCCGTATGATTACCGTTTTTCCCAATACCAGTCTGGAGAGAAATGTCTTCGCCTTGTTTGCATAGTAATCTCCGTATTCCGGTGCATCTATCCCATATAATCGGATGGATACCTGCTGTCCCATACTCGCAGCAATAAACCCGTCACCATCAATTATACGTGAGACTACGGCAGTATATTGTCTATATCCTTCCCTTGCATAAACAGAACAGGAAAACAGACAAAGCAACAGAATGCATCCGCAAATTTTTCTCATACATTTCATACTGTTTTTTCTATAAAAACTTATAAAAGTTATATTCCTTTTTATTTTTTCTTGTGCTATATTCAAGAATAAGACAAAATAATGACACACTTTACGACCTATTACAAGACACCACTTCCTCATGACCAAAATCAAACTCAGTGAAACTGAAGAAAGTACACGGAATTTTCTTCTGAGCCTTCCTCTCTTCAACTCGTTTAACATGGAAGAACTGGACCTGTTGGTAAAACACATGAGTTATGCTCATTTACGTACAAACGAGTATCTTTTTGTTGAAGGTGATAAAGGTAATTTTATGGGCTTTGTTGTACAGGGTGTTTTAGAAGTATATAAACAGGCCGATACAGGTGAAAACATCCTTATTGCCCGGTTGACCAAGGGAAATACAATAGGTGAAATGGCGCTCATTGATAAATCGACACGATCAGCAACAGTCATTGCCAAACAACCAACAACTGTGGTTACCCTGACAGATAAGGGCTTTGACCTTATCGCAGAAAAAGCACCAACACTGGCAATAAAGCTCATCCAGAAGGCCGCAAGGCTTCTCAGCTTGAATATGCGAAGAACCTCCAGTAAACTCGCTGATTTAATGCAGAATAGTTAATCCTTAATCAGAAAGCATTATTATGCACTCCGACCATCAGATTTTTTTCATAGATCGAGACAAGGACTCCTTGCAGGATCTCTTTACCCATTTACGAACATCGTTCGCAAATTCATTGATTCATCTCCAGCAAAAAGAAATATCTGTCACAACACTTCAAAATAATCAACCATCCATTATTTTTGTTGATGTCAGTTTTTCAGATAAAAATAAAGGGTTAGCGCTTCTCAAAGCTCTTACCAGTCAGACCTGCCACATCACAATAGCTGTCATACCAGCCGAAGATGATAAACTGGCATCGCAGGCACTGGAGCTCGACCCTTTTTACTTTGTGAAAAAACCATATGATCCCGATGAGATTACATATATTCTCAAACGAGCTCTCGACAAAGCTCAGTTAACCAGTAAATCAAAGAGAAAAGATTCTCCTTCTTCACAAGCTTTCTGCGGTATTATCGGTAGTTCACCAGCGATGAAAAACCTTTTTTCTCTTATTACAAAAATTGCTGAAGATGATTATGCAACTGTACTGATACGAGGAGAGTCCGGAACAGGTAAAGAGCTCGTTGCCAAGGCAATTCACAGAAAAAGCCCCAGGCATGCAAATCGCTTTGTACCTGTGAACTGCGCCGCAATTCCCGACGAACTTCTGGAAAGTGAACTGTTTGGATATGTAAAAGGTGCATTTACCGGAGCAACTCAGGCCAAACAGGGACGTATTCAATTTGCTGAAGGAGGCACACTTTTTTTAGATGAAATTGGTGACATGAAATCATCCCTTCAGGCAAAGCTGTTACGTGTTCTCCAGGAAAAAGAATTTGAACCAGTAGGGGGAGTGCAGCCAATCCCAGTTAACACAAGGATTCTGGCGGCAACACACTGCGACCTTGAGCAGCTTGTAAGAGACGGAAAGTTCAGAGAAGATTTATACTACAGGCTTAGTGTTATCCCATTACAAATCCCCTCTCTTTGTGAAAGAAGAGAAGATATACCTGAACTTATACATGAGTTCATAGCAAAATATTCAAAATCCCGTGGAAAGACTCCATTTTCCTTTTCAGGAGAAGCCCTTACATCGCTGTTACAATATAATTGGCGGGGAAATGTTCGCGAGCTGGAAAATCTTATCCAGCACATGGCCATTCTTTACAGTGGAGAAACTGTTACACCACGTGATCTGCCTGAAAAATATACAGCTGCGGAAAACCACGATGAAGTAGACATCTCTGCTCTGCTTTCTCGGGAAGGTACTGATGACACAGAAAACCTAAAAGACCGCTCACCTTTTGACCTGGATGCAGTTTTCGATAACGAAATTGATTTTAATCAAATAATTAACGAGGTGGAAACAAAACTCATTCTCAATGCGTTACGAATAAGTGAGGGGAATAAGAAGGAAGCCGCACGCCTGTTAAACCTTAAGCGGACAACGCTGCTGGAAAAAATTAAAAAGAAAAAACTCAATCTGACAGACCAATAAACAAGGAAAAATTTTCTGGAAAAACGTTATTCAGGCAGCCATTTCCAACATATTTGCATATACCTTTTCTCTTATATCATCGGGCGCTGCGGGTAATAATAAAATATCATCCACACCATATTTAACCGCCTTAATAACTGATGTACGTGTCCATTGAGCTCCTGCGGCTACAATGGGTACCGAACTTAGTGTATTTACCTTTATGGTAACGCCATAAGATTGTTCATTCACATCATTCATAATGATAAGAACAAGCCTGAGTTTTTCAGAAACATAGTTTTTGATAGTGTCGTTAAACGTTATACTCTTGCAGGATAGCCCCATTGCCCTTATTTCATTGGTAACTGTATTTACTTCCCGATGGTGATTATGAATAAGTAGAACATCGAAAAGCTCGTCTGCTCCCACCACATCACCACCAGTCCCGCTCACAGCTTTATCATCAGCATCCGGACTCCCTGCCATTCCTGAAGAGACCGCATCCCCGGCTATAGTCTGATCAACATTTTTGCTTTCTTCGGGAGCCAGTCCAAAAACATCGGCCGGCAGCAGTATTCCCATCTTTCCGCATTGAACCCCATCTATTTCAATATCACAGCTACTCTTGTAAAATTGTAACCGGGCAATAACATCGTCTGAGTCCACATCAACCTTCATAGGAGAAACCGTTTCAACTCCTTTTTTTACAAAACGAATGGACTCAGTATATTTCTCCTGAAATACAGACGTATATCCACCTGAAATGATGTTCGCAACTTCGCTGTAGGCATCCTCTATTTCTGGAGAGAAATCCTCTTCTCTCACTACCGTCTCAAGCTCCGAGGGCGGCAGCATAATCAATATAGCTCCAAAACGTATTGCATCTTTCAGAGAAATGAAAAAATGAGCTTTCCCATCCAAACCATCCACTATATCAAAATCTGCAAGAACCTGTTTCCCGGAAACTTCATCATAGAAAAAAGACTCCTTATCAATAAAGCTATTCTCAGGATTCGTTAGTTTGATACTTACACCCAGAAGTGCCGACACCTCATCTGCATATTGCTCCCGGCTCAGTGTCAAAAGTTTGTCAACAAGCTGCTTATTCCTGGTACACTGATCGTGTTTTCCTGTCTTCCTTATCCCATTTTCTTTTTCAGAGCCAGATTCTGAAGCTGGTTCCTTTATATTAGTATCAGTGGGCCTTTCAAGGACAGGTTCCTGTTTCTCTTCGGGAACATCAAACGTTTTATTTCCCTCATTTTTCTTCTTGTCATCAGCCGTTTCAACTTCTGCGGCCTGTTGTGGAGTTACTTCTTCGGGGAGTAGCCCAAAAGGTTCTGCCGGCATCAGAAAGTCAAGATTACCACTATCAACACCATTAATCTGCATCGCACCACGTACCAGGTAATAATACCCAGTGGAAAATGGGGTATCACTGTCAATATCGACTTTTACAGGTAGTACAATCTCCTGTTCTTTTCTGATAAATCGAAAGCTTTTAGGATAATTTTCCTCGAATACCTTGGTGAAAGCGCCAGCAATGATATTTGCTATTTCGCCGTAAGAATCCTCTGTTTCTTCATTGTAAATCTCGTTTAAGATAGCATCTTCCAACTCGCTCTGAGGCAGCATGATCAGAATTCCGCCGAGGCGGATACCATCTTTAAGATCAACTACAAGACACCCCTTGCCTTCCAGCTCACCCGTGATATCCATATGAGCCAGAATTTTCTTCCCAAAAATATCATCAACATATTCTTTCTTTGAGAAGAGGGTTTTGGAAAAGTCAGACAGTTTGAAATCTGCTCCAGTCAGGGCGCTGACTTCTTCTTCAACCTTGACATTGACAATATCCAGTAATTTATCAATTCTTTGTTGTGCCTTCATGGAATATCAGAGATCACTTTACGCGTATTGACTATTTGTATTTGTTACGGTGATTTTAATAATACAACGTTTAAACCAGGCTGCAGGAACTATTTATCACAGCGATTTCATCGCTATCTTGAAATAATATGCATCAGAGGATAACAGCTTTCCCTGCACAAAAAATTGGCAAAATAACTTTTATTCAGGGTACCCGTTAGTGATATATCGGAAATGCACGCAAATAAATTAATCTGTTTTTGCATGTAACACATATCTCAATTCAACCATGAAAGAACCCCCTTCAATGGAAAAAGGTACTTTCACACTGGTCGCTCCGGTTATTCCACCTGTTCTGTACCCCTTGCCGGCAATGGTGGATGGTATTGCCAGTTTCGCATCAATACCATTATCGGAAAAAAATATTTTGACGCCTCCGGCAATCATATTCACCAGTTCACCGATAGCATCCTTTACATCATCATCAATTTCTTCAAGAGCAATTCCCAGCAAATTCTCTGTTGTTTTCAAGGCAGCACCAGTCTCCATATGAACACTGACTACTCCCCGTACATCTCCGCCCAGTCCAACAATACTTGATATCCCCGTTGATAAGGTCTGGTAAACTCGACTATCATCCATATATTCAACATCCATAAAAATCATGGTTGAATATATTTCATTTACAATCTCAATAATTTTTTCTCGTAGAACAGTACTGTCATTTTCCATATATAAATACTTTTTCACATTACAGCTTCTCATAAAACAATGTACCTCTTCTACTCTTTCTCAAGCTGCAATTCGACGATAAATTCCGAGTTATCCGCTGCAAATTGTACAAGTATTCTTTCCACCGATTTTTGCGTTTGAAAATCATACTCTTTACCTGAAATAGTGGTAGGCAGAGATAATGCAATATCATTACCATTTTCCGCCAGGATTGTTTTCACATTCCCTCCCAACATATTTGCCAGCTCACCCACTGCATCTTCCACATCTTCATTTATCTCTCGAACATCCATGCCTAAAAAATTCGTAGTGATCGCACAGGCAAGGCTGACAGGAATATGAATTGCCAGGACACCTTTGTACTTACCAGCAAGACCAATAACCCCCGATATTGAATTCTCAAGATGTGAGATCTCAGTTAGTTGATTATCTGTTACTGATATATCCATCATGACCATATCAGTAAATATCTCCCTGGTGAATTCTATAATCTTCTTGCGTATTACCATACAGGTCTCCACATTAAAAATTAGAGCAACGGTCCTAGAACCTCGTTTACCTTATCCGGGGTAAAAGGCTTTTTAATAGCTCCTACAGCACCAAGTGACCTGGCTTCGCCAATAATATCATCACCGGTCTCTGTAGATATCATCAGAACTGGAATACCTTTAATCGCATCTCTCGTGGATTTTTCTCGCAAGAACGAAATACCATCCATATTGGGCATATTTATATCACTAAGTACAATGTCTACTCTCTCACGCTCGAGAACCTCCAGTGCCTCAAGACCATCACTTGCCTCAAAAATAGTTTCAAAATCTATACCTGCCTGCCGTAGAGACCTGCCAATGATTTTTCTCATAGTGCTGGAATCATCAACCAATAAAACATTCTTTCCCATATCATTCTCCTATCTAATCAAAAACATGTAAAACAACATACACTATTACACTTCTGTTTCTTTCCTGGAAAAAAATCCATAAAGATTCTGTGAATTGGTTTCACTCAGTTAACTATACAATAGAAAAAAATGATCATGCAAAATTTATTGTAACTATTTTGAAAAATAACAGATTATTTTTCATCTTCCTTTTCATATGGAAAAACATTTCATTTTTTTCCATACAATAATTATTCTGGAATCATTATTGCTTAGACTCCAGTAAAAGGTGAATTAATGATGCGAATAAAAATAGTTTTCATACTCATATCCGTTTTCTTTTTGCCAGCAGCAGGGGTATGCCAGGATGCTGAACTTACTGAAATACGAAGACAATCCACTAAAAATACAGAAAAAGTATATTTGTATTTCAATACCATAGCTCCATATAGATTGATAAAGAAAGGAAAACGAATAGATCTTGTTTTTGACCAGACAATCTCATTTTCCCGTCCCCTGAACCTGGAACCCGACGAGAAAATAGTCAAATTTTTGGCTCAACAACAGCTGGCGGGCAAGCAATCTGGAAGTGTCTTTTCTTTTTTTCTTAGATACGTTCCGGTTGATGTTATGATAACACAGATTGAAAACAACACGCTGGTACTGGATATACAAACAGGAAATCAGTTCACAGCAACATACCCTGAACTTTCATCAAAATTACATGGCCTTGAAGTAATAGAGCAGGAAGGAACCGGTCTGGACAATCCTCTGAAAGTTAATCCATACAGAGGGGCATGGCACCTTTTTTTCTCTAACTACGAAACGGAAGTTGAAACGCATGCCCCTTTTGTCTACAGCCTGCCACCCTTTCCCATCATCTCGCAACTAGGCTATAACAACCACCTGGACATCCTACCTTCTGAAGTCTATGAAAAGATGAAAAGCGAACGCTGGGAGGAAATTACTGACATCGTATATTCAGCCATTGCTCCAGATAGTGATGTAGAACAGCAAAAGATGATGGTATTAACTCTTGGTGAGTTACTTTTCAGAAGTGGTGATTTTGAAAATGCATACAAACAACTCTATCTACTCCAGGAAAAATATAAAGAAGAACCGGTTGCCATTGCTGCCAAATACCTTATCGCTCATATTCGTGGAAAAAGAGATGAAAACTATCTTGCCAATACACTGTTTAAAGAGCTTAATCAATACGTCAGCCCTCATTTTCCTCTTTCATCTTATATTGTAATTTCTCAAATAGAATCTTCTCTCATCACAGATCAACTCGAAAGAACCTGGGATATTTTACAGAGCAATACCACAGGCTATACTCCTCGTCTGGCAAACATTGTAAAACTGCGTCGTGCTGATTACTGGTACGCAAACAAGAACAGGGTCAAGGCGCATGTATCCTACACCCTTCTACCAGATAAAAATATTTTACAAAAACACCCATATTCGTTAAACAATTACTGCAGCACCTTATATTCCCTTAAAAAATATAAGGAGGCAAGTGACTGCTTTCAAACGCTTGAAGAACAAATCATTGATGACAATCTTCTTGGAGAAATAAGTGTTAAAAAAGCTCTGGCGCAGTACAGATTTAAAAAACCACGTCAGATGTATACTGCCTTCTCAACACTGGAAGACACCTACCAACAGACCCCACCTGGTCTTATTGCCGCAATCAAGAAAACAGACATTCGTTACCTCACCCAGCCTGACTGGAAAAGAGAAAGTGCGGTTCAATATCACACATTGGCTGAAGTTGCCTCTCAACGCGCTTTATCCGAGGAAGCTGCACTGAAAGAGGCAATCGTCTACTCTGAGTTAGGAGAATATCAGACGAGCATTGATTTACTGATGCACTATCTACGTTTCTACCACAAAGGAAACCTGCTGTTTTATGCCCAGGCTCTTCTCGTTGAAATTTTGCCAAAAACATTAAAAGCATACCTTGATGAAGGTAAGTATCTGAAAGCTCTGGTTCTTGCAAAAAAAAATAGAGAATTATTTCAAAAAAACTGGATTGATATCTCCCTGCTTGCTGATCTGGCAAAAGCATACCATGAACTCTACATCTTCGAGGAGGCAAAAAATCTATATCTATACCTGCTCGCCAACACAACAAAGGAAGAAAGGGAAAAATATTATCGTTCCATCCTCGATATTCTTTACAGTATGGAAGATTACGATCTGATGGAAAAATATATTTCTGAATATTTTTACAATTATCCCGATGGTGATGACTATCAATATATTGCTGCAATGCGCATAAAGTCACTTCTCGCCAGAAACAGGACAGAAGAAGCGAAAAAACTTTTTGCAACTATAGCCAAAGAAAATAAAGACCTCCATAAAAAGGCCGCAGTCGTCTATTTCGCAGAATCCAATTATAAAAAAGCAATTGAGCATCTGGAACCGTTTTTTGCTGTAGATGAACTGAAAGATGCAAACTACCAGTTCCTGCTTGCCGAAAGTTATTTTAAAACAGGTGATTACCAAACGTCACTGGACATATATAAAAGGATAAAAACGGCTGCCCCCTTCACAGACCAGGTTGTCTATCGAATAGCCAGTATAAAAAAACAGGATGGTTTACACGACGAAGCTTTAAAGCTCTTTGCAGAAATTGTCGAAAAAGGAACAAGTACAACATGGAAAAAACTTGCGCAAAAAGAACTGGATTATGCAGAACTTGAAACTAAACAGTAATTTCATTGCTGTTTTTTTCATCTAAAGACAAAAAGGAAGCCATGGATAAGACATCTCTATCAACCGGGAATATTTCACTCCTCAAGACCTTGATGGATCTCTATGCCCAGCGAGAAAAGATAATTGCCTCAAATGTTGCAAATGCTGAAACACCCGGGTATTCGCCAGCAAGATTTGAATTCCAGAAGCAGTTAGACACCGCTCTGAACAAGGGTACTTTCAAACTTGCAACCACTCAGCCGGGACATATTCCTGTCACCCCTCAATCAATTGACGACGTTAGCGGCAAAATTACCAGAAAACAAGACACTACCGGTATAGGTGATCTCAATGGTGTCAGCCTTGAAGAAGAGATGCTCGCCTTATCTGAAAACGAATTACGATTTGAGACTGCCGCCCAGTTAATGAAGAAAAAGCTCACCATACTAAAATACGCTATTTCTGGCGGACAATAATAAGGAACACGCACTATGGATATTTTCACCTCCATGCATATTGGGGCATCAGCATTAAAGGCAAACAGTATTCGCCTCAATACAATCAGCAGCAATCTGGCAAATGTCGAAACCACCTCCACCCCGGAAGGCGGCCCTTACAGGAGAAAGAATGTCGTATTTACGACTCGTTCTCTAAATTTTCAAAGCCACCTCGACGCACAACTCAAAGCAGCAATTAAAGGAGTGCAGGTAGCAGAGATTGTAGAAGATGAAAAACCGGCAAAACTCGTCTACAAACCTGAGCATCCTGATGCTGACGAAAAAGGTTACGTGGCTATGCCCAACGTCAATGTCCTTGAAGAAATGGTGGACATGATGAATACAACCAGATCCTATGAAGCGAATACCACCGTTATTAAGTCTGCCAAGAGAATGGCATTAAAGGCACTTGAAATAGGAAAATAAGCCATGACAATCACACCAATTAATCTTTTGGGACCATCATCTCCTACTCCTGCTTCTTCAGGAATCAGTCCCCAGGAAATAAACAAGTCGACAAAGGATTTTCAAGCATTTCTAAAAAACAGCATGGCCCAGGTAAAAAAAGCTGATTTACAGGGAGAACAGGCCATCGTGGATTTTGCCGCAGGTAATGCTGAAAATATCCACGATGTCATGCTCGCAATAGAAGAAGCAGATATATCATTACGAATGTTCGTACAGTTTCGCAACAAAGCCCTGGAAGCCTACAATGAAATTATGCGATTACAGTTATAAAACTGCTCATTCCTACTTAACTTACTGATCCACTCCAGGCATAGAGGTTTTACATATGGCAGAAGAAACACTACAGAGCGAAAAACAGATATCTCCTGAAAACACCGAGTCTCCGGTTAAATCCAAATCGCCCTTAACGATTATTAGGGAGTGGCCTTTATCACGAAAAATTGCCCTTGCAGCTCTGACAATTATATCTGCATGTGTATTCGGCCTGTTGATTTACCAGGGACGTACAGCTGATTATCAACTGCTCTATGCTAACCTTGCAGAAGCTGACGCAGCCCCGGTAGTCACATGGCTTAAAACGCAGAATATTTCGTATAAGCTGGAAAACAATGGAAGAAATATTTGGATACCTTCTCATCTCATTCACGAAACCAGACTTAATCTGGCATCGAATGGTCTGCCAACTGGCGGAGCAGTGGGATTTGAGATTTTTGACAAACAGAGTTTTGCCCTCACCGATTATGTACAAAAGGTGAATTATATGCGAGCCATGCAGGGCGAGCTTGCTCGAACGATTATGACCCTGGCACCGGTTGAAAATGCCAGGGTTCATCTGGCACTTCCGGAAAAGAGGTTATTCAAGGATCAGCAAAAACAGCCATCTGCCTCTGTAATCCTTTCTCTTGCACCCGGTCAAAGTCTTGACACAAAACAGGTCAAAGGAATTATCCACCTGGTAGCCGGTTCTGTTACTGGTCTCACGCAGGAAAATATCACCGTTGTCGATTCAAATGGAGTTGTCCTTGATCCAGGAGAAAACAGAGATGATCAAATTCTTTCCGTTGATATGCTTGAATATCAACAGGAAGTTGAAAACCGTCTGGAAATGAGAGCACAATCTCTTCTTGATAAAACCATGGGTACAGATAACGCAATGGTTCGGGTTTCAGCAACGCTTGATTTTTCTCAAATCGAAAAAACGCAGGAACTCTTTGACGCTGAAGAACCGGTTATTCGCAGTGAACAGATCTCTACTGAACAAAGCGGTATGGCAACCAGTGGCGGTATTCCAGGTGTTCAATCCAATTTACAGGGCACCACACCACTTCAGGGCGGAGAAAACGGTTCATCAAGCTCAACAAGAACCACTAATTATGAAATCAGCAAAACGGTAAGTAAAATTGTAAACCCTGTCGGAACTATTCAAAAGCTCTCTGTTTCCATACTGGTTGCCGATACGGTAACTCCAGCAACTGATGAAACGCCTGCTCAGATAACCCCCAGAACAGATGAAGAGCTCGCCTCTATCCGCTCAATGATTGCAGCAGCACTTGGATTACTTCCTGATCGGGGAGATCAGATCAGTGTCATTTCCATGCCATTTACAACAACTCCCGAAGATGCTCTTCTTGCCCAACAGGAACCGGAAAAGCTAATATACCAGTATATGCCACTGATAAAAACGGGATTGATTGCAGTGGGACTCCTACTCGTCTATTTTCTGCTCATCCGTCCAATCATCCGGACAATGCGCGGGGATATTCAGGAACATTACAAAACGGTTGAAGAACTTGAACGTGAACGACTTGCCCTGGAAAAGGAGCAGCTGCTTGATGAAGAAACTGAAGAAGAAGACATTTTGGATCCAGTGGTTACTCTCAGGAAAGAAACCATTGCAGATCCCACACCAGCAGCACACATCCTTAAATCATGGCTGCGTGAGGCATAATCATGACCACTGAATCTTTAAGCAATGTAAAAAAAGCGGCGATCATGCTGATGATCCTTGGAGAAGATGCGACAGCAAAGATTTTCCAGGAGTTTTCTGATGATGAAATCAACAGGATAACGCGTACGATGGCCACAATTAACCATATACCCAGTGAAGTTAAATCAAAGGTTCTGGCCAGTTTTATCGAAGATAAAAATGAATACGCAGGTCTTTTTGTCAAAGGGAGTGAATTTGTCAAGATGGCCCTGGCGAAAACAGATTCTGATCGTTCAGAACATCTGCTTGATCAATTTATTTCCGGAACTGAGTCAAAGCCTCTGGAAACAATTGCACTCATGCAACCACGTATGGTGGCGGGCCTGCTTGAAAAGGAACATCCTCAAACTATTGCCCTGGTATTATCCACACAGCATGTCCAGCATGCAAGTGAAATCCTAGCCTGGTTACCTGAAGAGTTACAATCCGATGTTGTTTACCGGATCGCAAAAATTGAAAAGGTATCACCTGAGGTTATTACCGGTATAGAAACCGCTCTGAATAAAGAGCTTGGCCGAAACATCGGCAGGGAACAACGTCAGGTGGGTGGTATTGACAAGGTAGTTGAGCTGCTTGGCAACCTGAAAAACAATCTTGATGCTGATATCCTTGAGTCAATTGAAGAAACTGATGCTGAAATGGCAGAAGATATCAGAAAGAAAATGTTCACCTTTGAAAATCTTGTTTCTCTTGATGGCCGATCGCTGCAAATGATACTCAGAGAGGTCAATAACGATTCTCTGACCATAGCATTAAAGACCGCCTCGGAAGAGATGCAGGAGAAGATATTTGCCAATATGTCTGCGCGTGCTGCAGATATGATAAAAGACGATCTGGACGCAATGGGCCCCATGCGTCTTTCTGAAGTTGAAGCGATGCAGCAGTCCATAGTCAAGATCGCCCTGAAGCTTGAAGAAGAAGGAAAACTTGTCCTGAGTAAAGCAGGAGGTGATGAATTTGTCTAGAATTATAAAAAATTCAGATGATTTTACCCCGGAAAGCATCGTTGCTGATGCATCCAGAAAGCCACCACAATGGGGCAGTGTTACCACGCACATAGAAACAGACAAACAGCAGAATGCCCCTTTTATCAGGCAAAACAATGCACCACTGGATGACGACACAGTGCAGACAAAAGCTGAAACAGCAGAAACTCCAGGGCCTGAGACCAAACAGCTGGAAAATGATTTTACCACACCGGTTTCTGAAGAAGAAAAATCAACATCACAGGAAAAATCTCAACCTGAGGATAGCGAAAAAACACCACAAGAGGAAGTGAAAGAACCAGCCGTGGATGTAGCAGCTCTAACGAAAGAGCATTACAACAAAGGACTTCAGGCTGGCATCGAACAGATGGAAGCCGATTACGGCTCGGCGCTCAATGCCCTTCTCACCTCGTGCGAACAACTCAACAGTTTACGAGACACCATACTGCGAAATTCCATAGATGAGATAAAAGAACTCGTGATAGTTATAGCCGAGAAAATTATTCGGGCATCACTGGACAGCCAGAAAGAAACAGTACTCAAAAATGTTGAAGAGGCAATAAAACTAGCCGTCCGATCAGACGAGTTCAAAGTCTTTTTAAACCCCGACGACATTGAAACGATCAAATCACACTCAGATGATCTTGTAAACAGTGTCAGTGGACTTGAAAACATCATACTACAACCGGATACCTCCATTGATCCTGGTGGCTGCCTCATTGAATCCAGCAACTGTACCGTCGATGCAACAATAGCCAGTCAATTTAAACTGTTACAGGAAGAAGTTGTTAAGAAATCGTAAGGAAACAATCTACTATCATGTCTCTGGCTGAAAAAATCCGCACCATACAGACCATTGAAGTCTTTGGCAAGGTCACTCGTATTATCGGTCTTGTTATCGAGGGCTTTTGTCCAAACTCATCCATCGGAGCATTATGTCATATCTCCTCGCTTGGTTCATCAGAGGGCGTGCACGCTGAAGTTGTTGGATTCAGGGATAAACAGGCTTTGCTCATGCCACTTGGCGATATCAGAGGCCTTGGTCCGGGAAGCAAGATAAAGGTTGTAAAAGAGGCAGCGACCATCAAATGTGGGAAAAATCTTCTAGGCAGGGTGATTGATGCCATGGAAACCCCTCTGGACGATAAACCTCCACCTTCACTGGATCAGGAGATGAGCCTCTACTCAGACCCGCCAAGCCCCCTTGAAAGGAAAAATATTTCAGAACCACTGGATCTTGGTATTCGAGCCATTAACGGACTATTAACCTGTGGAATGGGCCAGCGTATGGGCATCATGGCCGGATCAGGTATAGGGAAATCGGTACTCCTGGGTATGATGTCAAAATATGCCCGGGCAGATGTAAATGTTATCGCTCTTATTGGTGAACGTGGACGTGAGGTTCGTGAATTTATCGAGCGCGATCTTGGCCCGGAAGGCATGGCACGCTCCGTTGTCGTTGTTGTCACATCCGACCAGTCACCGCTCTTACGAATGCGGGGTGCTTTTGTTGCAACCACAATTGCAGAATATTTTTGTAAACAGGGCAAAAACGTACTGCTGATGATGGATTCGGTAACCCGTTTTGCCATGGCAATGCGGGAAATTGGGTTGGCCATAGGTGAACCTCCGACCACAAAGGGATATACTCCATCAGTTTTTGCAACGCTTCCACGCCTGCTCGAACGCGCAGGTCGTTTTCATGACGGTGGTTCCATTACAGGATTATACACTGTTCTGGTTGATGGTGATGATCTCACCGAACCGGTAGCAGATTCTGTACGTTCGATTTTAGATGGCCATATTGTACTCTCCCGTGCCATTGCAGCTAAAAACCATTATCCGGCTATCGATATTCTCATGTCTACCAGCAGGGTTATGCGTGATATCGTCCAACCAAGACATTTGGCACTTGCAGGGAAAGCGAGGGGAATTCTGGCATCGTATGCCGAGGCTGAAGATCTTATAAACATCGGAGCATATATACCAGGATCAAATCATAAAATTGATTATGCAGTGGATAAAATAGATATGATGAACACATTTCTTCAGCAGCGTTTTGATGAAATCACATCTCTGAAAGAGACGATCGAAGACTTGGGAAAACTGTTAAGTGACAGAAAAGAAGAGAATCCGGTCAGAAAAAATCGACGCAAAAATGACAATAAATAAATAGTAAAAAGATGGTCAAACCATTTTCGCTTGAACCTGTTTTACAACTGAGGAAACAAAAAGAGGAAAAAGCCGCGGCAAAACTGGCACGGGCTATAAAGGCTTATAACGAAAGAAAACAGCAACTTACATCCATTGAGGGTGAACACACCCAACTCCTTATAATGATGGAAAAACATCAAAATCAAGGAATAGACATAGATACCTTTTCTCGAATTATAGCAAGGAAAGAATATCTGGAAAAAAAGAAAAATGAGATTCTTGAAAACGTAAAGCGGGCCAAAGAACAGGTAAACCTTGCCAGAAAAGACGCTGTTGCAAAAGGCAGGGACAGAAAGGTAATGGAACAATTGAAAGAAAAACAAAACAGAGAATACAAAATGTATCTGGATAAAAAAGAAACCCTGTTACTCGATGAAATTGCAGTTCTCTCACATAACAGGAAAATAAATCAATAAGCACTGGAAGGCTCATGAACACGACATCCCGACACAACACTGCGCTGCATATATTTTACATTGTATTTACGTTCTTTTTCTTTATTTCCATCCCATCGACAGCTGCTGAAAAAAAGGAATTTGAATCTGTCGAAGAGAGGAGAATTTTCAATCTTATGGAACAGGAACAAAAAAAACTGGAACAAAAAAAGATGAATCTTCTGCTACGTGAAAATGAGCTAAAGAGTCTTGAGGAGTCTGTCGATAACAAACTAGCAGAAGTTGAAAAGAAACTCAAAGAGCTTGAGATACTGCAAAAAAAGATTGCAGAATCTTTGAAAGAAAAAACAGCTGCTGAGAAAAAAAAGATTCAGAGTTTAAGCACGATCTATGAAAAGATGGAACCGGATAAAGCTGCTTTAGCAATGTCTGGAATGGATCCACAACTGGCAAGCGGGCTTCTGGAAAATATGAAGCCAAAATCAGCAGCCAAAGTTCTCAACATGCTGGATAAGAACAAGGCTACACAATTAAGTACAACATTTACAACGATTCAACTGGAATGACCATGAACACTGTCCCCCCGATTATCCCACAGGCATCCCTGGAATCCCCCCCGATCAAGACAACCCAAAAAGAAAAAACTTTCGCGCCAGCACTTTCATCTGCCATATCTGAACGATCACCGGCCGAAAATAGTAATTCTGAAAAAACCACTCAAGCCGATTCACCAGTAAATGAGTTTTCTTCACCGGAAAAAACTGTAAACAAAACCAGGGAACATTCGGATAGTAATCAGGAGACAGATGAGCTTGAACAACTACAACCTGCTCTTTCCTATTCAGAAGTGATCTCGCAACAGTTGCAGGATAGTTCCTGCGTTAAAGCAACTCTGTCCACGCCATTACTGGCAACACAAGGGACGCTGACTGACCAAGTAAAGGGGAACCGGCAAAATACTGACTTACAACAGCAACAACAGCTGCCAGATGGTGAGAGAATAGCCATAAAAATTGCATCCGAAACAAAAAATTTCACACAAGGTCAAAACACTCTTTCAGGAAGTCTGAGTTCGCACGAGAAGGAATTATCACTTTTGCAAGCTCCTTCCATAAACAAAGAATCTCTTTCTTCACCTGCAAACATTTCTCAAGATAAAACAGTAAATTCCACTGCTGTTATTGCAAAATACAATCCTAAAGACAATATAATCCTGGAACAGAGAACCAACCCCCGGCTTACCAGTATAACGTTCAATTCTTCTTCATTTTCCCGGTCAAGTATTTTTCATAATGGAGTTGCTGCACAATCTGCCTCCACACTGGAGAATATATCACAGACCGGTGTGAGTACAGAATCCGTTATGGCATCTCTCACAGATCTCACTACAGATAATATAAAACCACTGCGGAACTCAAATGCCATAACATTGAGACAGGAAATCGCCAATCAACACATGGATGCCAGGATAAAGGAATCCTCAATAACAGTTCAGCAAAATGATACAAACCCGAACTTTGGTAAAAATCAGGGCGAGACAAATCAGCAACAGACTTTTTTTCAATCACCGTACCAATCTTCATTTTCAGATACTACAGCACATCAATTTATTCAACCCACTCACACTGTAACAGGTGAAACAACAGCAACAAACAGCACCAGCCATCTATCGCCGCTCACTTCTCCACAATTTACAGAAGACTCCATAGTAAATCAGGTGACTGAAAAATTCAGGATAAGCAGGATTATCAACGATTCCAAACTCACCCTTAAACTGCATCCTGCTGAGCTTGGTGATTTAAAAATAGATATCCAGGTAAAAGACAATACGGTAAATGCCACTATTGTGGCACAAAGCGTTAAAGTTCAGGAAATCATAGAAAAGAACACATCCAGACTCAGGGAAATTCTTCAGGAACAAGGACTTACACTCGACGATTTAACCATCAGGATAGAAGATGATTCGGCAAAGCAATACACTATGACAGATGACCAACTTATGCAAAACGGTCATAATTTTTCCCGAGAAAACTCATCTTCCCAAACCTTACCAGCCTTCACACTGTTGCAGGAAGAAGCAACTTCGGAGTCTGAAGATACTGAACATGTCCAAACGATTTCTGCAAATCGTTTCAACGATAAATCGGTAAATGTAACAATCTAGGTAAACGACATGAGCGTAATACAGGATATAACAGCAGCCCCGGCAACCACTCTATCTGCCAGTCAAAAAACCGACATCATGGGCAAGGAAGATTTCTTGACACTCCTTGTTGCCCAGCTGCAAAACCAGGACCCGCTCAATCCGGATGAACCCACAGAGTTTACAGCGCAGCTTGCTCAGTTCAGTCAACTTGAGCAACTGTTCAATCTGAATGAATCTATCGATACCATGGTGACATCCAATGAAAATTCAGACAAATTTTCCACCCTGCAAACCATAGGGAAATATGTTGTATATCAAGACAGTGATTTTGAATACAGTGGAGAGGGTGAGGTACATCTTGGATATATGCTCGATGGCGATGCAAGTGAAGTTGAACTAACCATAAAAAAGGACGGTAAAACAATTCGGACGATTGATGGAAGAGAACTTGATGCTGGCAATCACTTTATAACCTGGGATGGTCTTGACACAGATGGTAATTCTATGGGTGAAGGTTCCTACCAGATTGTAGTTTCAGCAAAAGCAACAGCAGGTGATTCTGTTGCCGTATCACCGCTCATTAAATCTGAAGTCACCGGTGTCGATCTCACTGGAGATTTTGGCGGAACGCTGCAGACACGAGCAGGCAAAGTAAGCTTTGCCTCAATTATCGGAGTATTTGAAAAGGAAAACAGCAAAGATACAGAAGAAGAGGCATCTGATCAAAGTCTGACTGACAAGATTGAAAATACAGCATCAGTTGTTTCAAACACGACCGGATTATTAAAAAATATGTAAACAGCCACTGATTAAGCGTAAATCAAGGATGATAGCTGATCATTTGGACAGTAATTTCAAACAAAGCAACTTTAATTCTTGAAGAGGTACTAGGTAACAGGAGGAATTCAATCATGGGTATTTCCAGCGCACTGTACAGTGGAGTCAGTGGTCTGAACACAAACTCACAGGCCATGAGTGTCATTGGTAACAACCTTGCTAACACCAATACTATCGGTTTTAAAGGGTCACGAACCATTTTCTCGGACATGCTTTCCAGCTTTGTAGCTGGCTCTGGCGGTTCATCACAAGTGGGAAGAGGGGTAAACCTGTCGACTGTTGATAATATGTTCAGCCAGGGAACATTTGAGTCCACAGAATCAGGGCTTGACGTAGCCATTGAAGGTGACAGCTTTTTCGTTCTCAAAGAAAAGGGAGATGAGACAACCTTTTATTCAAGAGCGGGATCGTTCCGGTTTAATGATGAGGGATATCTCGTTAATCCTGAAGGCATGCGGGTTCAGGGAAAGTATTACGATGCAAAGGGTAAATTAATAGCAGGCGATCCTGGCGATATTCGGGTTGAAGATACAGGACTGTCTGAGGCGAAAATGACGGCAGAAATGTTTTACAATACCAACCTTGATGCCGCGGCCACTGCCCCTGTTAATGTTGATGCAGCATACGAATTCTTTGATTACACGAATCCCGACACCTTCAACTACTCCTCATCCATGCAAGTATATGATTCTCTAGGTGAAGCTCATACCATAACCGTATACTTCGTTAAGGATGCCAATGTCGACAATACCTGGAACTGGTATTACACCGGTGAAAAATCAGACGGTACTGTATTTGGTTCTGATATTAACAGCGGTGACGGAGCAAATAATCCTGAGGGCACAATAACGTTTAACGCAGATGGAACTTTAGCAACAGGCGGCGGTCCCGTCGCTCTGAACGGTGGTGGTGCCGGCGGAGCATTCGACTGGGGGAATGGTTCTGATGCAACCCAGATTATCAAAGTGAATTTTGATACCACCCAGTTTGACAGTGATTCCACAGTTATTTCCCAGAATCAGGATGGCTATGCAGCAGGGAATCTTACAAGTGTGGACATTGACGGTGAGGGTGCGGTATATGCATCCTATTCCAACGGTGAACATGTAAAAATGGCGCATCTGGTTCTTGCAAAATTCAACAATCCCAACGGACTTGAACTTGCCGGATCC